>Ga0209098_1000192_pt1 | contig 68890 bp, 61 predicted proteins | sample AD_JPNHW1_MetaG_FD_184429 | JGI IMG/M metagenome (GOLD analysis project Ga0209098, IMG submission 184429) | Active sludge microbial communities of municipal wastewater-treating anaerobic digesters from Japan - AD_JPNHW1_MetaG (SPAdes) (version 2) | ecosystem: Engineered > Bioreactor > Anaerobic...
CCTGAACTATTTCACCATGTAAATCAGCCATACTCTTTGGGTTAAAATATGAATTCGACAAAATTAGCTAATAAATAAGATAATTGCGAAAAACACATAATCTTTATTTTACAATTTACTTTCCGTAATATATTCCAAGATATTGCTGTAAATCTTTTTCAATTTCGTTTTTCAATTCCTCTTGGCCGTATTTCTCTGTTAAAGAACCCAATTCCTGAAGTGTTTGAAGATTGATTTGTTTGTCATAATCAACCGATTTTTCAAATCTACGTTCTAAACTGAATAAATATTTAAGATTCTCCATTGATGCCTTTAAATAATCCTTAACAATTCTATTGGCCTTTTCGTTTTCGTTTAGCTTATAGTAAGTTTCAGCAATACCAATCATAAAAATATCATATGGATATTTATTCTGAGGCATCAGGTCAACGATCTTATCTAATACCGCAACTGCAGAATCTTTTTTGTTTTGAGCAATAAGTTCTTCAGCCAAACGGTTAAAGTTATTCCTCAAACGCAATACAGTTGTTGTTCTTTGGTTATTATGATCAATGTTAACATCGGGCTGGTTCATTCTGCCCCAATGGAATTTATTCATCAGGTTATTATAAAGAATATCAAGATCAATTCTACCAATGGATAGAAAATCGCTTGGTTTTGTTTTTATCGGAACAAGGCGGTAAGCAAAACCGTCAAGTTGTAAATAGTCGCTAATTCCTATATCAGAATCTCCATAAGGTGAAACAAAATAGATAGGTCGTTTCCAGTTGTTATTTGCAATAATATCGAGCATTATCAAATCACTTTTTTGGATGTAACCTCTCTTGATTGTCCAGTCCATCTCTTTGACAACCTGTGAAGAATCTTTAGTCTTAACTGAATTACTTGATATTACTGCATTTCTATCAACGCTTAGTTTGAATGATTTTGTTGGAATGTAAGCTATTGGATCTTCGTCAGGAATCTTGTACTTTGTTTCGATATCATCACTTGCAACAAAGTCAACAATCTGCTTTAACTCAATGGGTTTGTTAAATCTATCTATTATATAGATGATATCTCGTTTCCCTTGCACGTATTGGTTATTGTTCATGCTTATTGGAAGGGGATCTGATTCATAAGTTTTTCGTTTCATTTGATCGACATACCAATCGGTGCCAAGTAAACTTAAATTACAAACACGAACATCGGTTCTAATACCTTCAACCTCTTGGGCGTACCAAAGAGGGAACGTATCATTATCCCCGTTAGTAAAAAGAATTGCGTTTGGGGCACAAGAGTTCAAGTAATTGTAAGCAAAATCCCTTGCAGTATATCTACCCGATCGATCATGGTCGTTCCAGTTTTGTTGACCCATTATAATTGGAACCCCAAGACAAGCGATTGAAGCAATTGCATACCGGCTATTGGAACTCTTTAAGATTTTTGATAAACCATCAGCAACAGCTAAAACACCCAAACCAACCCAAATTGCAAAAGCGTAGAATGATCCGGCAAAAGCGTAATCACGTTCGCGGGGCTGCAGGGGGTACTGGTTAAGGTAAACAACAATTGCTATACCTGTAAGAATAAAAAGAAGGGTCACAACAGTGAAATTTCTTTTATCCCGCATGAATTGGTAGAATAGTCCAAGCAAACCAAGTAATAATGGTAAAAAGTAATACGTATTTCGTCCGATTGCATTTCGCTGTTCGGTAGTTAAATGATCCTGATTACCTAAATGAATAGCATCGATAAACTTGATTCCACTTATCCAGTTTCCGTTCATCAACCCACCGTGGCTTTGAATATCATCCTGACGACCAACAAAGTTCCACATGAAATAGCGCCCGTACATGAATCCAATTTGGTAGCTAAAAAAGAATTTAAGATTTTCGCCAAAGGAGGGAGCGTAACGAACTTCTTCTTCTCCGGTTTGTTGGTTCTTAACTCGTTCTGGACTTCCTTTAATATCTGCCCATTTTTTGTATTCATCATCATGGCCATCACCGGGGCTCCACATCCTTGGAAATAGTGTTTGAAAACGTTCGTCAAACTTGTAAGTTGTTTTAAGGTAAGATTTTACATATTTCCCTTTTCTTGGAATATAAGTGTTTTCAGTTTTACTACTTACTACAGGGGCATTAAAGTATTGTCCATAAATCAACGGTCTATCACCATACTGTTCGCGGTTAATATAATTCATTAAAGAGAAAACATTGGACGGGTTATTCTCATTTAGCGGGGTGTTAACGGAAGATCGAATTAGTATTAGCGCAATGGACGAATATCCAATTAGGATAACAGCAACACCAAGCAAAATAGTATTTAGTATAACTTTCCCAATTTTGAAGGTTCTGTAAATGCCCCATGCTAAAAGAGCAAAAAGAAGAATAGCATAGAAAATAAGACCACTGTTATATGGTAGTCCAAAACCATTAACAAAAAGGAGTTCGAACCATGATCCTACAATAAATGTTCCGGGAACAATTATATAAAGAACACCACCTAAAAGTGCAATAGCCGCTAAACTTGCCCAAATTAAACCTTTTCGGGTAATAGGATATTTTTTAAAGTAGTAAATCATTACAAGGGCAGGAATTGTAAGAAGGTTTAAAAGGTGAACACCAATTGATAACCCCATCATGTAAGCAATAAAAATTAGCCAACGATTTGAATAAGGTTTATCCGCTTCATTTTCCCATTTTAGGATTGCCCAAACAACAATGGCAGTAAAGAAAGACGACATAGCATAAACTTCACCTTCAACAGCCGAAAACCAGAAAGAGTCGGTAAATGTATAAACAAGGGCTCCAACAAGTCCGCTACCCATTACTCCAATGATTTCAGCCATAGTAGGCTCTTCTTCTTTTTTAACAACAAGTTTCTTTGCCAAATGAGTAATTGTCCAAAAAAGGAAGAGTATAGTGAATGCGCTAGCAAGCGCGGACATTACGTTAACGGTTACCGAAATTTTTGATGCATCACTAGCAAAAAATGTGAAGAAACGAGCAATTAGTATAAATAATGAGTTTCCGGGGGGGTGCCCAACTTCTAGTTTAAATGCCGATGCAATAAATTCACCACAATCCCAAAAACTTGCTGTGGGCTCTATTGTAAGTAGGTACACAATAGCTGAAATGAGGAATGCTATCCATCCGGTAATGTTGTTAATTTGGCTGTATTTTTTCATTTGAGTATAAATTTCTTAGTAATAAATATATTGCTTATTCAAAAAGTTTTTGAATAATTGTAAGCAGCTAAAGTAACCAAAAATTGTTTTCCCCCTTTAGGCAATAGATTTTTAGCTTACTTAAAGTCGACATTAATTTTATTTTTCGATTATTTTTGTTGGCATAAAGATATGGTTATGAAGGATAACAATTGGAAAGACCGGTTAAATGTAGTTTATTCTACAAATCAAGACTTTAACTATCAGCATAGTGAAGAGAGAAGTCGAGCAACTTTGACTCCCGAAAAACAAAACTTAATTGTTGCCATTGAACGAAAAAATAGAGGTGGAAAAACAGTAACAATTGTAAAGGGTTTTGTGGGTACCGATGATGATTTAGCTGATCTTGCAAAAAAATTGAAAACGAAATGTGGTGTTGGAGGTTCAGCAAAGAATGGAGAAATTATTATTCAAGGGGAATTCAAAACTAGAATTGCAGATCTTTTAAAGGAGTGGGGATATAGAGTAAAAATATCTGGTTAACAATTGTTTGATGAGAAAAGTCTTTCTTTATATCTCAATCATATTTGTTTCATTAGATGCAAATGCACAGTTTTTTTTAACTGGAACAGAATCTTTTAGTACACATTGGAAACAATTAAAAATTAATAATCACCGAATTATTTTTTCTGCCGAAGCGGAAACTTTAGCTATTCGCTATGCGAACCTTTTAAGCGTTATCGATACTGCAACCCCGAAAACCTTACTGGCAAGGCAAAGAAAAATTGATGTAGTAATACACAATCACAGTATCCTTTCAAATGCATTTGTGGCGTGGGCTCCGAAGAGAATGGAGATTATCTCACAGCATCCTACATCCATGTATGCACAACCGTGGCTTACTCAGCTTGCATTACACGAAACTAGGCATACATCGCAGATGTTTAAACTTAATGGTGGAATTGTAAGACCTGTTTCTGCAATTTTTGGTGAAATAGCCGTTGGTGGTGCTGCTGGTTTTGTTCCAAACTGGTTTCTTGAGGGAGATGCTGTTGTATATGAAACAGCTGCTTCAAATTCTGGTCGCGGCAGACAGGCCGATTTTTATCAATATTATCGTACACACTATTTAACCAGAAATAAAAAATTTAACTACGATAAATGGTTATCCGGATCGTTTAAAGATAACATTCCAAATCACTATAACCTAGGATACCAGATGGTTGGCTATGCCAAACTTAAATATGGAAATCAGGTTTGGGCAAATACATTGAGGTATGTTTCTAGATACCCATTCACATTTTTCCCATTTTATTTTGGATTTAAACAGCAAACAGGGTTATCGCGAAAACAACTTTTCAAAAACACCTTCAATAATCTTGATAGTATTTGGTCGACTAGCGCTGCAATAGATAATCATAAAGAATACCCGTTGCTGACCAGAAAAAACAGAGAATACACCGATTACCGATACCCCTACTCTTTAAACGATAGCACACTTATTGTTTATAAAACTAATTTGTCGGATAACCCATGTTTTGTAAAAGTTGATATAAAAACAAAGAAAGAGAGGAAACTTCTCAGTACTGGCTACTTAACAGGTATTCCTTCATATTATAATGAAGATATTTTTTGGACCGAATACAAACCCCATATTCGGTGGGAGAATAAAAATTATAGCATAGTTAAATGGTACAACTCATCATCTAAAAAAATTATAACCATTGCAAAAAAAGGGAAGTATTTTTCGCCTATATATAATTCCCTTGAAAAGTTAGTTTATGTGATATCCAGTAAAGATGATGGCACAAATTCCGTTGAGGCATATAGCCTAAAGGGTGAAAAAATAAAATCGATTCCAATCCCGAATTTATATGAACCAATTGAGATTGCAAAAGATTATAGCGATAGCACATTATACTCCCTGGTTGTGAGCGTTAAAGGCAAGTCCGTTATCAAATTAAACGAGGATGGAACAACGACAACCATATACCGACCCACTTATCTCGATATTCACGCAATATCGGTTAAAGAGAATATGGTTTTCTTTTCAACCTCACTTGGTTATAAAGAGGATATTTTTGCATTCGATACTACAACAAAAAGAGTATACCAGCAAACAAAATCATCGTTTGGAGCCACTGATCCCTTTTTAGACCAACACCATAATGAAATTGTTTTTTCAAATTTCACACCCACCGGATACAGCATAGCAAAAACCAATGTTGATTCAGTAGAAAACGTAATTCTTCCAACAATTAACGATGATAAAGTTACAAAAGGGTTATCAGCAACCGAAAGCTTTAATATTGACTCAATCGAAATCCCCAATAAATCTTATTCTATTAAAAAATATCGAGGAATTAAGGACTTTATAAACATACATAGTTGGACTCCCTTTTATTTTGACCCATACAAACTGACTGCAGGTGAAGCGATTTTAAAACCAGGAATTACTATATTTTCACAAAATCTAACTTGTTCATCGGTTCTTGTTGCTGGTTATGGATACGATAACTCTTCAGTAACTAATATTAACTATCAGTATTTTGGTCTATTCCCGGTAATATCTTTCAAATTTGAGTTAAGTAGTATTTCTCCATCTATTTTTTATGTTGGTCACACGAACAATCCCAAAACAGAGAAACAGCGAAGAGAATCAACGATAAGTATATATACCCCATTAACATTATCAAAGAGCAAATTCTCAACTTATATTTATCCATATATTCAAACTATTTACAGCAATGATTATTTTTACTCAGAAAGTGATGATAAATATCACAAAGGGTTTACCCAGCTAAATTATCGAATTTACTTTTCTACAACTCAAAGACTTTCTGTAAAGAGTATTCGCCCAATGTTCGGTTTTATAGCAGATATAAATTTTGAAAATGCTCCATTTAACAAAAATAACCTTGGATCATTATTTTCAAGCGATTTATATCTTTACCTGCCGGGAATATTTAAAACTCAAAGTCTTCTGGTTAAGCATAGCTTTCAAAAACAAGATTTGAAAAATTATTATTTTTCAAACAAAATTATTTTCCCACGCGGTTATTCCGATTATTACTCTGAAAAATTCAAATCTATTTCCTTTGAATATCTATTGCCAGTTGCTTACCCTGATTTTGCAATGGGCTCTTTCGCGTATATTAAGAGAATATCTTTAAATAGTTTTTTTGACTATGCTCACAACCAATTTCCTTATGGTCCTGTTAATTATGAATACAACATGCGATCATTTGGATACGAAATACTTTTTGACCTCAAACTACTTCGAACTCGATACCCAATTCGTTTAAAATTCCAACAGGGGTGGGCTGGAAGCAACCTTTTACAATTTAATTCGTTTAGCATATTTATAGACTATTACGGTCAATAAATAGGATTTATTAGATGTTTTTTCCAATTAAAGGATTCCGCTCGGATTAAAAATAAATCCAAATTACTTTTAACCACTTTTATGGATCGATATTGCTATGAGCCAAGAAGATATTAACAGTCAAAAAAAAGAGGTGAGGAAGTTGATTAAGGAGAGGAAAAAGGTTTTTTCTCCCCAACAGGCTCTCGATGATTCAGAGAAAATTTTTGAAAAGGTTGAACGGCTTCCTCAATTTAAAGAAGCAAAATCAATATTAGCATATTGGTCTCTTCCCGACGAGGTAAGCACTCATAAATTTGTTCTTAAGTGGGCAGAAAAAAAAAGATTTATTCTTCCTGTTGTCGTGGGTGATACTCTTGAACTAAGATATTTTGGCGGGCTTAGCACTCTTGTAGCGGGTAGTTCTTTCGGTATTCAGGAACCCCAAACCGAAGAGATTGCAGATCCTAAGGAAGTTGATTTTGCAATTATTCCAGGAATTGCTTTCGATTTAAAAGGAAATCGTTTAGGCCGGGGTAAGGGTTACTATGATAGATTTCTTAAACTAACCAATGCTTTCAAGGTTGCAGTGGGTTTTTATTTTCAAATATTAGATAATATTCCGGTTGATTTTTATGATGTTCCGGTAGATTTAGTGATTACAGCAAAAAACTAGTAGATATGAAGCGGAGATTTTTTTCATTAGCATTTATTCTTGTATTTGCATTTTCAGCGTTTGCTCAAATTCCAACAGGTTACTATACCAATGCTGAGGGAAAAACAGGAGCAACACTAAAAACAGCATTGTATAACATAATCAGTTCACATACTGATGTTGGATACGACGGTCTTTACAATGTATATAAAACATCCGACAATCTCCCTTCTGGTAAGGTTTGGGATATGTACTCATTAAAAGCTGACGGTACTGCAAACTATTTTTACTCTCACACCTCGAGCGACCAGTGTGGTTCTTATAGTTCTGAGAGTGATTGTTATAACCGAGAACATACCTTTTGCGATAGCTGGTTGGGAAAAGCTTCTCCACAAAGGTCGGATGCGCACCACATTGTGCCAACGGATGGTTATGTTAACAACCGCAGAAGTAGTTACCCCCATGGTAAAGTTGGAACAGCATCATGGACATCATCAAATGGTAGTAAACTTGGTAATTCTGACGCCTCAACAGGTTACTCGGGAGTGGTATTTGAACCCATAGATGAATTTAAAGGAGATTTTGCTCGTATGTACTTTTATGTTGTAACCTGCTATGAGAATAAAGTAGCCGGCTGGGCATCAAATGGAAGTGCCGGAGAAATCCTAGATGGAACATCATACCCCGCATTTAAAACATGGTTTAAGAGTCTTATGCTTCAATGGAATGCCCAGGACCCAGTTAGCCAAAAGGAAATTGATCGAAATAATGCTATCTACACCTTTCAACACAACCGAAATCCTTTTATCGATCATCCTGAGTATGCTGAATCAATATGGGGTACAGGAACTATTGCCCTTAACTTTACAAGTTCTGCAGTAACTTCCGCAACAGTAAATCAGGCATACTCATACGCAGTATCCGTAACCGGACCAACAGGATCGACATTTACTATTACAGCTCCAACCAAACCCGATTGGTTAACGCTGACTCCAACAGGAAGCAAAACTGCCTCATTGAGTGGAACTCCTACAACAACTGGTTCTTTTGATGTTGTTCTTTCCGTTACTGATGGAACTTCAACAAAAACACAATCATTCACTATTGTTGTTGCTGCTCTGGAAGGACTTAAGTTTACTTCAACCCCAGTAATAACCGCAATTTCGGGAAGTGCTTATAGTTATTCAATCACGACATCTGATTTAGCAAACCCAACTTCAATAATATCGCTGACAGCTACAACAAAACCAGCATGGCTTACTTTAACTGATAACGGAAATGGTACTGCAACTTTAAGCGGCACTCCATCTGCCAGTGATGCAGGATCTAATTCAGTTACACTTAAAGCTGATGATAGTTTTACTCCGGTAACACAAACCTTTACTATAACGGTAAGCTTAGTTGGAGCAACAAATACGGAAACTTTCACGAATGCACCAGATATTAAAGATACCTATAGCAATACTAGTTGGACAGGTGACGGTGGTTCTTCTTGGACTGCAACTTTAGCAAGAACTGATCAACCTTTAAACGGGAAGGCAATATGTCTCAAGAAGGACGCCAGCGCGTATGTTCAATCTGGAACTATTACTGGGGGATGTGGTTCTGTATCCTTTAAAGTAAAAAGAGGTTTCACAACAGTCGAAACCGGGACTATAACACTTTTTATTAATAGTAATCAAGTTGGACAGCCTTTTACCTATAATGAAACAGAGCAAACAGCAACATTTTCAAACATAAATATTGCGGGTAATTTTGTAATCAAACTTTTAAACAATGGGGGTGCTCGTCCTGTAATTAACGATGTTTCTTGGACTAATTACACCCCAGTTCCAAATGTTCTACCAACGATTACGAATATTTTGAGCAATCCATCAAATCCATTAACTAACCAAGATGTAACTGTATCTGCAACAATTACCGATTCTGATGGTACAATTCAGGAGGCCTACTTAATGTGGGAAACATCTTCTGGCGGCTTAACGAACAAGGTAAGCATGACATTGAACGGAGGGAATTATGAGGGAACAATCCCTGCACAAACTTCCGCAGGAATAGTATATTATACGGTAAATGCAAAAGACAATTCGGGAGACACAAAAACCTCAGATGTTAACAACATTTCGATAGCCGCTCCCAATATTCCACCTTCAATATCGGATATTTCGATTAATCCATTAACTCCACTTACCGGTCAAGATGTTACTATATCAGCTACAATTAGTGACTCTGATGGAGTTATTGAAGATGCTTGGTTAAGATGGGGTACATCTTCATCTGCATTGACAAATCAGCTAACAATGTCTATGTTAGATAATAAGTACCAAGCAATAATTCCCGCACAAACGCAATCAGGAACAATTTACACAGCCATTTATTCAAGAGATGACTCTGGTGATGAAACATCATCAACATATAGTTTTGAAGTTATTGCACCAAATGTACTACCAAACATCTCGAACATTTCAATTAACCCTGCAAACCCTCTTACCAACCAGGCTGTAATAGTATCAGCAACAATTACTGATTCTGATGGTTCGATACAAGATACTTACATCATGTGGGGGACCACCTCGGGTAGTTTAACAAATAAGGTTAGCATGGCATTAAACAGCGGCAGTTACGAAGGAACTATCCTTGCGCAAAGCGTAGCGGGAACTATTTACTATACTGTAAGTGCAAAAGATAATTCTGGAGATACCAAAACTTCTGATCAGCAAAACTTTGCAGTAGTTGCACCTAATGTGCTACCTAGTATTTCTGGTATAACAATAAATCCAACAAACCCACAAACCAATCAAGCAGTTTTCGTTTCAGCATTGATCACCGATTCCGATGGCACAATCCAAGAAGCTTATATAATGTGGGGAACTACTTCCAGTAGTTTAACCAACAAGGTTGGCATGGTATTAAACAGCGGCAGTTTCGAAGGAACTATTCCTGCGCAAAGTATAGAGGGAACGGTTTACTACACCGTAAATGCGAAGGATAACTCTGGTGACCTCAAAACATCTAATGAGAATAGTTTTGAAGTTACCGCACCTAATGTTCTTCCAAGTATTTCAAATATTTCCATTAATCCAGCAAGCCCTCAAACAGGCCATGAAATTACCATATCAGCTACAATTACTGACTCTGATGGTACAATTCAAGAAGCAGTATTAAGTTGGGGAGATACTCAGGAATCTCTGTCAAATCAGCTAACTATGAACCTTGTTTCTGGTAGTTATGAGGCAACGATTCCTTCTCAAAGTCAAACAGGAACTGTGTATTTTTCGATCTACGCAAAAGACAATGACAATGGGGAATCTACCCAGTTATCGAACTTTACTGTTTCGCCGAATACCAACGTAAATAATGATGAAATAATTTCTAAGCTAAAAATATATCCAAATCCTGCAAAGAATCAGATTACGATTGAAATAAACGGGTTTAATGCAAATCGAATTGAAATATCAAACATTATTGGAGCAAAGATTTTGAGCACTTCATTCTTTGGTTCCAAGCAACCAATAGATATTTCAAACTTAAAAGCTGGAATATATTTTGTAACCATTTATGGAAGTGGGCAAAAGGAAACACAAAGATTAGTTGTTTACTAAAATTTTGAGTCATGCGTAAAACATTAACATTATCGGTTGTTCTTTTTCTTTATTCTGTATTTGCGTTCTCGCAGATACCTGCAGGGTACTATGATAATGCAACAGGAAAGACAGGTGCTGAATTAAAAACAGCGTTGTATAATATAATTAAAGATCATACCCAGCGAACCTACGATAATCTTTGGACTGATTTTCAAACAACCGACAAAAAGCCAAACGGAAAGGTTTGGGATGTGTACTCAAATATTGAATTTACTTTTGGGAGTAATCAGTGTGGAAATTATTCCGCAGAAGGCGATTGCTATAACCGAGAGCACTCTTTCCCAAAAAGTTGGTTTGGCGGAGAAATTGTACCCATGTACACCGACCTTTTTCATCTTTATCCTACTGATGGATATGTTAATAACAAACGAGGAAACTTGCCATTCGGAGAGGTAACAACTGCAACATATACATCAGGAAATGGGAGTAAAGTAGGAACTTGCACTTTTACAGGCTATACAGGTACCGTTTTTGAGCCAGTTGATGAGTATAAGGGTGACTTTGCCCGCAGTTACTTTTACATGGTAACAAGATATGAAAACGTAATAACAACTTGGCCAGGATGTGATATGTTAGATGGTTCATCTTTCCCTGCTTTTACTATATGGGCAAAAAGTATGCTTTTAAAATGGAGTACAAACGACCCTGTTAGTCAAAAGGAGATTGATCGGAACAATGCTGTTTATTCAATCCAAGGTAATAGAAACCCATTTATTGATTATCCTGAGTATGCTAATGCCATTTGGAATCCTAGCTCAGGGGTTACAGAATTAAAGAATATTCCCTTAGTAAATGTTTTTCCTAACCCTGCAAGAGGGGAGATTACCGTTGAGGTAACAGGATCAAAGGCAAAATCACTTACTATTGTTAACGTTATTGGGAATAAGGTTTTGGAACGACAATATGATGGAACAAAACAGCCAATCGATATTAGCAAATTGAACCCCGGGGTTTACTTTGTGAATGTAGCTGGTGATAACTTTAAAAATACAACGCGAATAATAGTATACTAAAAATAAAAAACCGGAAGTTCTTTCCGGTTTTTTTATGATGTATTGTTTCAGATTATTTTACTTTATCACCATCGTAACCCCATTTTACATAAACAGCACCCCAAGTAAATCCAGCTCCAAAGGTGGCTATAATGATATTATCCCCTTTATGAAGTTGAGGCTCCCATTCCCATAGGCATAATGGAATAGTTGCGCTAGTGGTATTCCCATATTTCTGGATGTTAATCATCACCTTATCCTTGCTTAAACCCATTCTGTTACCAGTAGCCTCAATAATTCTCATATTGGCTTGATGAGGAACTAACCAAGCAAGGTTTTCGGGGGTAAGGTTATTGCGTTTCATCATTTCAACAGCAGTATCGGCCATATTGGAAACAGCAGCCTTAAACACAGGTTGTCCCTCTTGATAAATATAGTGCTGACGTTTTGTAACTGTATCAATTGATGCAGGGTAGCATGATCCTCCCGCAACTTGATGTAAGTGTTTGCGACCAGAACCATCGACATGCATTAAAGCATCAATAACCCCAAAGCCATCATTACAGGGCTCTAGCATTATAGCACCAGCGCCATCTCCGAAGATTGGGCAGGTAGCGCGGTCGGTATAATCAGTTATTGACGACATTTTATCGGCACCAACAACTATAACCTTTTTGTGAGTCCCCGATTCAACAAATTTAGACGCTGTTACTAAAGCGTATAAAAAGCTCGAGCAACCAGCATTCAAATCGTAACCAAAAGCATGCTTTATACCTACTTTATCGCTAATAATGTTTGCAGTGGCCGGGAACTGCATATCTGGTGTAACAACCCCGCAGATTAGCATATCTACCTCATCGGGGTGGGTGTTTGTTTTGCGAAGAAGCTCATTAACTGCATGGATTGCAATGTCTGATGTTCCTAACCCCTCACCTTTTAGTATTCTTCGTTCCTTGATACCGATTCGGGTCATTATCCACTCATCGGTTGTATCAACCATTCGGCTTAACTCCTCGTTTGTAAGGATATATTCGGGTGTGTAACCAGCAACACCAGTAATAGCAGCAGTAATTTTTCCCATTAGCTAAAAGCCTCTTTAATTTTTTGACAAAGGTTCGAGCTGATAACCTCTTTGGTTTGAAGTATCATGTTCATAATTGCCTTAGGATTAGATGAACCATGACCAATTATAACAGGTTCATTTACCCCAAGTATAGGTGTTCCGCCATAGTTTTCGGCGTTGAACATTTCAAGATAAGGATTCTCGATTTTTCTCTTTTTGATGATGTGGTAAAATGCTTCAGCCTCTTTTAAAACAACATTTCCCACAAAACCATCACAAACCACAACATCTGTTTTTTCGTTGCTAAACAAGTCGTTCCCCTCAACGTTTCCAACAAAGTTGAAATCCTTGTTATTTTTCATAAGGTCAAAGGTTGCCTTAACTAAAAGGTTCCCTTTTTCGTCTTCTTCACCAATATTAAGTAAAGCAACTCTAGGATTTTCGTTTCCTAGTATAAGTTTTGAAAATAATGAACCAAGGATTCCGTATTGATAAAGAACATCTGGCTTGCAATCGGGGTTAAGCCCAACATCAAGCAAAAGATTAAATTTATTCTCACTTACGGGGATATAACTTGCAATGGCAGGACGAATGATTCCAGTTATCTGCTTAACGGTATACATTGTACCCACAAGCATAGCTCCAGTGCTACCGGCGCTTGCAAAGCCATCAATCTGCTTTGTGGCTAATGCCCTGAAACCTTTACTAATGCTTGAATCAGGCTTTTTGGCAACGGCTTTCGCGGGATTCTCGCACATTTCGATAACTTCGGTGCAGTTAACAATATCAAAGTCGTTGGGGTTGGCATTTTCCTTCTTAAGCAAGTCGATAATCTTGCTTTCGTCACCAAAAAGAACAATCCTCTGGTCAGAGGATAGTTTCTTATGAGCAAGGATTGCACCCGACACAACAGCATCAGGAGCAAAGTCTCCACCCATAGCATCTACACCAATTCTCATAAGTAGCTTGCTTTATATAAAAAGAAGAAATGGTTAAGCGTTAGAAACAGCTTTTTCAACAGCTAGTTTACCACGATAGAAACCACATTCTGGACAAACCCTATGGTACTGAATTGCTGAACCGCAGTTTGAACAAGTTCCTAATGTAGGTAGTTCTGCTTTGTCATGAGTTCTCCTTTTATTCCTTCTCTGCTTTGAAATCTTGGATTTTGGATGTGCCATTTTAGTAAATTATTATTGTAAAACTTAGTTTAATTTTATGTCTTTTAGTTTATTCCATCGAGGATCAATCTCATTTGAATCCTCTTTTTTTGATTCAGTTAACGATAAGTTTTTGAGTTTTTTAATCATCTCTTTGTTACACTTGGTTTTTGTTCCATTCATACCATGGTAACGCTGGTAGGGAAGACTTAGGCAGATACTTTCGTAGATGTATTGCGCAAGGTTAACCTCGCTGTCGTCATGTGTTAGAATTATGATCTCTTCTCCTTCTTCACCCTTTTCATCGCTAAACTTCACATAAAGGGTACTTTTATATGAAGTTGGAAGATCAAACTCTTCAAGACATCTATCACAAACAACCCTAACGCTACCGTTAATTAAAATATCGAACTGGAGCATTTGGTTCTGTTTGTTTAGCTTAACATCTACGGTTAAACTCCCTTCCTTGATTTCGCTCTCTTCAAACTCATCAAAAAACTTCTTATCGACCTCAAGGTTAAACGAATGTTTACCCACCTTAAGGCCCTTAAAATGAATAGAATATGTGTTTAAATAGCTACTCATTTCTTAAAAAAATATCGTGCAAAGGTAAAAAAAATAATATCAAACCAAAAAAATTGCAAACAAGTTAAAGATTCTGAAAAACTAAACCTTAGCCCTTCTTTTTCTTTCATTTTCGTCGAGGTAAATTTTCCTTAGTCTCATTGATTTGGGAGTGATCTCAACGTACTCATCTTCCTGAATGTATTCAAGGGCTTCCTCAAGGCTGAATCGGATTGCAGGCGTGATAAAAATTTTATCATCAGAACCCGATGCACGCATGTTTGTGAGTTTTTTCGATTTGGTAACATTTATTACAATATCTCCAGCACGTGTATTCTCACCAACGACTTGCCCTGCGTAAACATCTTCGTGCGGATCGATAAAGAATTTACCACGATCCTGAAGTTTGTTTATAGCATAAGCGAATGCTGTTCCTCCTTCCATTGCAACCAGCGACCCATTTTGTCTGATTTCGATTTCGCCACGGTAGGGCTCAAAGGCTTTAAAGCGATGCGCAATAACCGCTTCGCCTGCAGTTGCTGTAAGCAACAAATTTCGTAGACCAATAATACCCCTTGAAGGAATCTCAAACTCAAGGTGAATTCTATCACCTCTACGCTCCATCGATATTAATGTTCCTCTACGCCTCGTAACCTGTTCAATTGCTTTTCCTGAAAATTCTTCGGGTAGGTCAATTGTCATGTATTCAATAGGCTCGCATTTTTCGCCACCAACCATTTTAATGATAACCTTGGGTTGGCCAACTTGAAGTTCGTACCCTTCACGACGCATTGTTTCGATAAGCACTGAGAGATGAAGTACACCCCTTCCGAAAACTGTAAATGAATCAGCAGAATCCGTTGTTTCAACTTTTAGCGCAAGATTTTTTTCAAGTTCCTTGTCAAGTCTATCTTTTAAGTGACGAGATGTTACGAATTTACCATCCTTACCAAAGAATGGAGAGTTATTGATGGTGAAAAGCATGCTCATTGTTGGCTCGTCAACATCAATTGATGGTAGCGGTTCTGGGTTTTCTAAGTCAGTAATAGTATCACTAATATCAAAATTTTCAATACCCACTAGCGCACAAATATCTCCTGAATTAACCTCATCAACCCTTATTTTTTCAAGGCCTTCAAAAACAAGTAGGTCTTTTATTTTTGTCTTAATGATTTGTCCATCACGTTTAGCCAATGAAACTATTTGACCTGGTTTTAGTGTCCCGCGATGAAGTTTCCCAATTGCAATACGGCCAACATATGGAGAATAGTCTAAAGAGGTTATCAGCAGCTGTGGTGTTCCCTTTAACGATTTTGGCTCAGGTATATGTTTAAGGATACAGTCGAGAAGAGGTGAGATATCATTCGATGGCTTTTTCCAGTCATCAGACATCCAACCCTGCTTTGCACTTCCAAAAATTGTTGGGAAGTTAAGCTGATCCTCGTTAGCATTAAGGTTAAACATCAATTCGAAAACCTGTTCCTGAACCTCTTCGGGTCTACAGTTTGGTTTGTCAACTTTATTGATAACAACAATTGGCTTCAATCCAAGCGCAAGCGCTTTTTGGAGAACAAATCGTGTTTGGGGCATGGTGCCTTCAAAGGCATCAACAAGCAAGAGAACACCATCGGCCATGTTGAGCACGCGCTCAACCTCACCACCGAAATCGGAGTGACCAGGAGTGTCGATAATGTTAATTTTAATCCCTTTGTAGTTAACAGATACGTTTTTTGCAAGAATGGTTATTCCCCTCTCTCTTTCAAGATCATTGCTGTCGAGAATTAGCTCTCCTGGTTTTTCATGATCCTTGAAAAGTTTTCCGATGATGATCATCTTATCCACCAACGTTGTTTTTCCGTGATCGACGTGAGCAATGATTGCAATATTTCTAATTCCTTGCATTTCAGTATATAAATTTGGGCTGCAAAGGTAACCCGAAAAATGAATAATTGTTCTTTAATAAAAATAAAAAAACCCCTCGAGGTTATATTTACCAAGAGGAGTCTGCTTTATAGCGATAAAATTATAATGTTTTTTTTACATTTTCAGTTACTATATGTCCATCAAATAGCTGAACAATACGATGAGCTTTTTCAGCATCAGTTGGAGAGTGGGTAACCATAACAATAGTTGTTCCTTCGTTGTTAAGTTCGGAAAGGAGGTTCATTACCTCTTCTCCGTTTGCCGAGTCGAGGTTTCCTGTTGGTTCATCGGCAAGAATTAGTTTAGGATTTCCAACTACTGAACGGGCAATTGCAACACGTTGTTGCTGACCCCCCGACAGTTGTTGAGGAAAGTGATTTCTTCTGTGGGAAATTTTCATTCGCTCAAGAACTGCTTCAACTTTCTTTTTCCGCTCAGATGAAGAAACGTTTTGATAAAGTAGAGGAAGTTCAACATTCTCAAATACGGTTAGTTCATCAATCAAATTAAAGCTCTGAAAAACGAAACCGATATTGGATTTACGTAAGTTGGTACGTTGTTTTTCTTTAAATTTTGAAACTTCATTGTCCAAAAAAAAGTATTGCCCATCAGTTGGGTTATCGAGCAAACCTAGAATATTGAGGAGGGTTGATTTTCCGCATCCAGAAGGGCCCATGATAGCAACAAATTCGCCACTTTTAACTTCAAGAGAAACTTTGTTTAGGGCAGTTGTTTCAACCTCGTCGGTTCGAAACACTTTTACTAAATCCGTAGTTTTTATCATAGCAATAAATTTTAGTCGATCGAGATATTCTTTAGCAAATTAAGAAAAATAAGATAATCGAACTGTTAACAATAAGCTAAAAAAATAGCCGAATGATTTCGGCTATTTAGGATTGATTATTCAAACAAAAAATCTAAATCATCACCTGGATTAACTTCTTTGGGTGGTATGCCTTTTTTAAAAATACGTGCAGGTTTTTTCCCAAGAAGCGTAAGCTTAACGTTTTCAAGTAAAATCATCGAACTTTCTCTTAGCCCAACAACATAAACATAAGGATCCATTTCAAGGAACTCAAGAATTCTCTGTTCGCGGGTTTCTCCTGCATGTCCTTCTGGGTGAGTATCTATAAAATGGGGGTTTATTTGAAATCTTACTAAATTAAACGCACTAAAATTATCAGGTTCGCAAATAGGCATATCATTAGTAGTACAAATTGTTGGACAAGCCACATTTGCCCCAGCGCTCCAACCAATATATGGTGTTCCGCTGAGAACCTTAAAGCGAACAGCTTCTACTAAGTCAAACAAATGGATCATCTTTAGCAAACGGAAAGTATTTCCACCCCCAACTATGATCGCTTCAGCATCCTGAACAGATTTTTTTGGAAATTTTGAGTGATGAATTGACTCAACCTCAATTCCCATTTCACTAAATCTTTGTTGAACCTTTCGCTCATACTCATCGAAGGAAAAACTAACCGCTGCGTATGGAATAAACAGAACTTTTCTCGTGTCTTTCAAAAAGGTTCTGATCTGCTCTTTTGGGTATTCAAGGTAAGATTCACCTGGGTTTGTAGAGTTGCTTATTAGAAGTAATCTCATTGTATGTTGGTTAGGGTTTGTGTTTTATTTCTTCAAAATTAATTAAGGCATTAAATATCCAAAAGAATATCAAAGAAAAAATAAATAAAAGTTCATATCATGCCATAAAGGAGTATATAGATATTCTTGTTCGACCCTCAATTCCTGCTTCAATAAGTTCAAGGCTATTGCTGAAAAGTTCTTTTTGCTCATCGAAGGGGATATCAGATGTATTAGAAATGGTTTTTTTCAAAGTAAACTCAAGAATATCTTTTTCCTTTTGATCAAATTCATGAACGTTATCAATGGTATTAAAGTAGAACCGACAACCCTTATCCAAAGTATGCCAGAGTTCTTTTTTCTCGTATATATTAGTGATATTATTTTGATTATCAATCTGAAATGCAACCAGAGAACCTGAATATTTATGCTCGTTAGTATCAGTTTTTATACACCAGAAATCTACATTTACACTATTAAATAATTCTTTTTCTTTAAACCAGGTTCCTTTGCTTAATAAGAAGTTGTTGAATTGTGTTTTAATTGAAAGAGTTCTATCAATTTCCTTTAATGTACTCATAAAATCAAACAGTTTCAAGGTAATGATTTCTGAGGCAAGGTTTGTATCATTTTTTGAGATAAACGCAATAACAAGGTTTTTTTCAACATTAAATGGAATGTAAAAGCTATAGCACTCGTTATTTGATTTTATTTGCCATAAGGAATTGAGATACAGATGAAAATTTATGCTTTCTAAATGTTTCGGAACAATTCTATGATTCACATTTCTTATGATTTCATTCGTATAGGTAATTTGTTCCATCGATTTTTTAATAATTCCCTTTTTATGATGATTTTCTCTAATCAGTAAAGAAATTAAAAAGATGAAAAGAATGAATAATCCAGCAACGATTACTATTATTACCCTTTGATTATCTACTTTTTGATTTATTTCAGTCAATTCTCTTTCTTTTTTTTGCGCCTCGTACTCCGCTTGAATAGATTCTATTTTCTCAATGGTTTCGGAGTTTAAAAGAGAGTCTTTGATTTGAACAAAGAGCTTATGGCAAGAAAACGCCTTTTCAAAATACTTTTTCTGAGAGTATACCTCAGAAAGGGCAAAATAAACATCCTTTTGAGTCTCTTTTAGTTTAAGGTTTGTAGCTATTTCCAAACTTCGATTCAAATATTTAATTGCTTTGTCGGGTTGGTTTAGTTTAGAGTATGCTTGTCCAACGTTTTGTAGAGCAACACAAAGACGTTGTTGACTACCAATATTCTCAAAAATTCTAACTGCATCGGAGTGGTATAACAATGCATCATTATACTGTTTTTTCTTAATAAAGAGCAACCCTATATTATCCTTAATAATTGCAACCCCTAATTTGATACCTAGCGAGTCGTAAACTCTCATTGCCTGAACGTAAAAATTAAGTGCATCATCATACTTTTGAAGTTCAAGATATGCACTGGCAATATTATTTGCAGCGCCGGCAACGGCTCTAGGTGCTTTATTTTTCTGGTTTACTTCTAAGTACTTCTTAAAGTATTCGATCGACTTTTCGAATTCACCGCGATAGTAAAAGATTTGTCCGATATTATTGGATGCCATAGCTCCATTTCCCGAATCGCCAATTTCATCGAAAATTTTCAAAGCCTTAATATAGTTATCTAAGGCTTTATCATATTTCCCCCACGTTTTGTAAATTAACCCGATATCATTTAAGAGCTGCCCAATACCCTTTCTGTTGTTTAGATACTCATGAATTTCAAGAGCGTTATTAAAGTGTATAAGAGCTGTAGGAAATTCACCCTTTCTTTGATACATGTAGCCAATTTGGTGATAAATATGGGCAACCTTCTTTCTGTCGCTCGACTTTTCTGCAACTTCAAGAGCTTTGTTAAAGTAAATTAAGGATTTATCGTAAGCGCTATCGGAATATATTTTTGCAATCTTAATAGACGTGTAGTAAATATTTGAATCTACTCTTTCTGTTTTAAGGCTTCTGATTAAGCTGTCAATGGTATTGTTTTGAGAATAACCATTTAAAGCTATGATGAAAAAAATTATTGATATTACCCGTTTTAGCATTGCAAAACAGTTTAGTATAACACCATCAAATGTATAAAAATAATCGGCTTTCAGTTTATATATATTATTTTGTAGATATGTTTTACAAAATAAAAAAAGGCTGACCTAGAAGGCAGCCTTTTCTATAATTTTTTTTTGAATTAATCATTAAAGTTAAAAAGAACCAAACCTACTGAGAATGGATAAACCTCTGGACCTTTTCCTGATTCAAAAAGTGCAACAGGATAGTAGTTTGCAAACAATTTTAAACCTCTATATCCAACACGAGCAGTAAACCCATATCTAAATGTTGCAAGGTTAAAGTCTTCACGATTTTTATCTTTTTGTCTTCCTCCGTCTTCATATACAACTTTTGTGTGTGCACCAATCCTTAAGCCACCAATTACACCTCCAGATATATAAATTCTATGGCCATGTTCTCCTGTCGGAATTTGGAATTCAAGTAGTAAAGGGATTGTAAGATGGGTTGTAGATAGTTTAGATTTTTGAACATTATACCCGCCTAGAATGTACGAACTATCAACAACTGTCATTCCATAGGTTGGGCTACCTGTTGTTTTGTCCACTTTAAGGGAAATATCATTTGAAAAATGGTAATTGTTAAACTCAAGCCCCATCCCAGTTACAAGTCCTATTTTATCTGTTCCAAAGCCAATACTGTACTGTAAAAGGTTAAGGTTAAAGTTCCATGAGCGGGCCTGCTTTAGATCCAACCATGCCTTGTCGTTTTTCATGGTTGTTGATTGGTTCTTATCCATAAATCCATTTATACCAAACTCAAGACCCGACCAGTGCCCTGTAAAACTTGATTTGTGATGGAATTCAATATCCCAATCATCTTTATATTTATTTTTACTAGGAATTTTAACTGTTGTGTTTCCATCTTCATCAATAATTGTAATTTGTTTCCTTCCAATCCTAATTTTTGTAGAATCAGATTGAACTTTTTCAATTTTTGTCACCGTTAATGTATCGGTAGTTTGGTTTAATGTAGAGTCTTTGCTTTCTAAAGCTTTTAACTTTTCAATAGGATCTTGAGCGTAAGCAATTGAAAATATGCTTATACAGAATAGAATTGATAATAGACGTTTCATAATTTTAAATATTAATGTTATTAGTTTTTTTGTTGATTTCAGAAGTAGGACGAACTACTTAAAAGAAAGTTACAAGTTTATTCATTTTTCCCTACAGGAGCAGTAAATGCTATAAGCTTAGAGTCGAATCGTATTTCTTTAATCTTACCATTTTTGTCTTTCTTAGCAGTTAATTGGAGATTAGATCCGAAAAAGTTTCCAACCGATTTAACCCCATACTGAATAATTTCAAAAACACCAATTTCTTTTACTTGACCCCTGTTTTCAATATTTTCATTTGATGCTAAAAGATGCTTATTTAGAAGTAAGGGATAAGTTTGTTTAGGGTATGTATTTAAAGCTAACCTTTCAGGATAATTTCTTGAAGCGGTTATCTCGCGCGATTCAATCCTATTTAGTTTCTCAGGAATTAGTTCTTCTTTTTTGAAACTTTCGCTTCGTTCTTCAACCTTAATTTTATTATTTGTTTCTAAAAACTCGTTATCGTTTGCTTGTTTAGTCTCCTTTTTTGTATAAGATTTATTTTCATCACTGGGTGTTGTTTTAAAGATAGCTTGCTCAGAGTATATAGCTAAGCTATTATCTTGAATGCTGTTAATTGAATTATTTTGAAAAAGAACTTTTCCTAAAGCGAGTAATCCTATCAATAATGCAATAGATGCTGCAATACCAAGATAAACCTTAAAAGAAGATTGGCGAATAGACACAATCGGTGTTCTTTTTAGGTTGGTTTTACTTTTGAAAAAGATCGATTTATCAGCAACGATTACTGTTTTCTCAAAAAACTGCAATTCCTTTTTTAGAGATTTATCCTCATAGATTTTTTTATTAAGAAAGTTTTGTTCTTCCTCATTTAACGTTCCTTCTACAGATGAGATGCACAAGTAATCTAATTCATCATTAATTCCATTCTTGGAGAATGATTTTTTTTTAAGAATTGACTTATTGGGAAAGCTTATAGTTTCTTTCTCTAAGAAAGAGTTTTGAATTCCTTCGTACTCTTCTTTAATATCGGGGTTTTGCTCTAAGAATATTAATAGTTCATCAACCAGGAATGGGTCTAATTTCCCATCAAGGTAGTCAACAAGGAACAATTCGTAATTAAGCCTATTAATAGTCATAGTTTAACTATATGATATTCTCGATGCTTACAAGATAATTTTTCAAGAAGAGCCTAGCTCTAAAGATGTAAACCTTTACCTGCGATTCGTTAAGTCCTATTATTTCACCAATCTCCTCGTAAGAGTAACCCTCGTAATCCCGAAGGAGTAGAACAGATTTCTGAATTTCGGGGAGTTGCTCAACTGCTCTAGTAAGAACTTCTTGAACATCACTGTACTGTTCGTTTGTTGAAACATCTAGAGAGTGTCCTGTTTCATAATCTACTTTCTTTTTCTCTTTTCTAATTTGGTCAATTGATGCATGATAAGCCGTTGTGAAAAGGTAAGATTTAACCTTTTCGTACGAAACCTCTTTATGTTTCTCCCAAAGTTTTTCATAGGTATCCTGAACGGTATCTTTCGCTTTATCCTGATCTTTTAAGGTTTTAAGGGCAAAGCGATAAATACCATCAGCAAATAGATCTACACTTTTATTGTACTCGTCGACCGTCATTACGCGTTAGCGGTTTCAATTGTATGACGAAGATGTTTTTAGAAAGTTACAAGGTTAAAAAACTTTTCTTTGGTTTTAATTATTTCTAATTAAAAATGTTCAAATACCTTTGTGAAAACGGATTTTTCAAAAATTTAATAGATACAAAGATGAGAATAAGTAGAATAATTATTGCAGTTAGTATACTAGCAGTTGTTGCATGTACTGGTAATAAAGAGATTAAGGATAATGTAAGTTCAGAGGAAAATTTAGCATATGCTACAATTTGGTATCAACGTTCACCCGAAATGAGAGCACTTTACTATCAGGGGTATAATATTGCTAAATTAAGATTAACTGAGTTCAACAAGCAGAAAACGAGTAAACCTAAGGCCGTTGTTGTAGATATTGACGAAACAATGCTCGACAACAGTCCTTTTGAAGCGCAACAAATTTTCGATTCAAAGGGGTACTCTCCAGAATCATGGAAAAAATGGTCTACACTTGCTAAAGCCAAAGCTCTTCCCGGTGCTGTTGAATTTACTCATTTTTGCGATTCTCTGGGTGTTGCTGTAATTTATATTAGTAACCGAAAGGTTGATGAGTTGGATGGTACAATTAAAAACCTTGATTCATTGGGCTTTTCGTTTGCCAAGAAAGAATACATGCTTTTTAAAGAGGATGTAAGTAGCAAGAAAGCACGAAGGGATCAAATTAGTCAGAGGTATGAGATTGTAATGTTAATTGGAGATAATCTTAATGATTTATCTGAAGTTTTCGAAAATAGGGGAGTTGATTGGGGAGTTTCGGTAACAGAACTGAACAAAAAAGAGTTTGGTAATCGGTTTATTATTCTTCCCAATCCAATGTATGGAGAATGGGAGAAAAATATTTATGGAAAAACTCAGCTAAACGAGGAACAAAAAAGAACCGCTAGAATTAAGGTGATTTACGGATACTAAAATCAAAATTATATTAAAGATGGGGATAATCGATACTTTTTCGGTTGTCCCTAATTTTTTGAGAAGAACTTATCAATTATTTGAAGCATCCCTTCAACTTTTATAGGCTTAGCCATAAAACTATCAAATCCACAGTCGAGTGCGGCTTTATAGTTCTCGTTAGTAGAATAAGCGGTTTGACATACGACAGGTATTCTATTGTTGAATGTTTTTATTTGTTTGGTTGCTTCAAAACCATCCATATCGGGCATTACAATATCCATAAGGACCAGGTTGATTGACGTGTTTTTCTTAACAAGTTCAACCGCTTCAATACCATTTTTTGCCCAAAGAACCTCAACATTTGTGTGTTTAACGGCGGCTTTTATATAAACATAATTTGAATCAATATCATCTGCAACTAAAATTGTTTTATTCTTCCAGTCGTACATCCCTTTCTTTTCTTCCTTTGGCTCTGGATCAAACTTGAACCTTACAGGAATATATGGTATAGTAAAGTAGAAAGTTGTCCCTGATCCGGGAATACTTGTTAACCAAATTTTCCCTCCAAGTTTTTCTACAATATGTTTTGAAATTGCAAGACCAAGCCCCATTCCTCCAAACTTACGAGTATTGGAGTCATCAACCTGTCTAAAAGGATTGAATATATATTTTTGCTTATCGGGTTCAATTCCAATACCAGTGTCAATAACGTAAAACATTAGGGTGCTTTCGTCCTTAAATGCATAACCAAACTCAATAAACCCCCTTTCGGTGAACTTTGATGCGTTTGAAAGAAGGCTCATAAGAACCTGTTTTATCCGTAAAGGATCGGTTAGAATAGTAAAATCTTCAGATCTTACCTCTGTTCTAACATTTAGTTTTACCTGTTTGCCTTTATTCTCATCAATAAGAAACGCATCCTGTAAATCTTGCATTAGCTTGTTAAGACGACATTCACTCTTTTTAATATTTAGCTGACCGGTTTCGATCTCCGATATCTCTATTAGATTCTCAATTATTTTAAGCAAATCATTAGAGTTTTTGTAAAGCACATCTGAAAGGTTTTTCTTTTCAGCGGTTGAAAGGTCAGAGTCTGTTAATAATGATGAGAAACCAATGATTGCATTCAATGGTGTTCTTATTTCGTGAGAAAGATTTGATAGGAAGGCTGATTTTAATCGGTCAGATTCTTCTGCTTTTGTTTTAGATAAAAGAAGCTCTTTTTCGTATTCTTTTCTAAGAGTAATATCTTCCATGCTTACTACGCAATGAGAGACTATCCCCGTTCTATTAAAAATAGGCGAAAACGAAGCAATTACCCAAAAATGTTCCCCGTTTTTATTTTGTAGATGAATTTCCCCTTTCCAAACTTCTCCCTTCTTGACGCTTTCCATCGCTTTAATTACGTTATTACCCGAATTATACTCTACTTTCATTTCAAGAAGATTCTTATGAATAGCATCAGTAAGCGAGTAACCTGTTAAACTAGTGAACGAAGGATTAATAAATTCGATATTCCCTTCAGGGTTAGTAATTACAACACTTACAGGAGAATTTTTTATAGCTTTTGAAAGCACATAAAGGAAATGCTCCGTTATTTTTTTCTTAGTAATATCAATTGAGATTCCTCCGATTCTCCATTTATTGTCGACCCCTGGGAAACGGAACTTATAAGTAACAAATGTTTTATCGTGACCCTCTTTATCGGTCATGGTTTCTTCAAACTCAATTTTACCTAATTGCAGAACCCTTTCATCTTCCCTGGATATTCTTTGACCCCAGCTTGGTTCAAGTTCTTTGCTTGGATCCTTTCCAACAAGTTTTTCAAATCCAAGTACTGTTTTTAGGTAAGTATTCTGATATTGTAAAACCCCATTACAATCTTTAATAAAAACCCCCACGGGAAGGCTATCCATAAATGCAGAAAATTGCTCCTCGGTTTTCTTGAGCGTATTTTCCACCTCAAACTTTTCAGTAATGTCCTTAAAATCCTCAATTATACCTAGCAGTTCCCCATTATTACCTAAAAATGGAATAGCAGTGTGCTGACACCTTATTTTTTTCCCCCCTTTTTTAAACCGAACCTCCTCTGTTTCGATAGTTTTTTCCCCGTTGCTTATTCTATCTAATGGACAATTAGTTGTATGACAATAAACACCAGGGAAAACATCGTAACATTTTTCACCCTCAATTGATTCTTTTATTGTACCTGATATTCCACAAAATGCATCGTTAACTCTAATTATATCATAATTCTTATTTATAATCCTCATTCCATTTGCTGTTGAATTGAAGATTTGGTGTAGTTCAACATTTGTATCAAGGATCTTTTTAGTTCTTTCTGAAACTTCCTTTTCAAAAGTTTCTTCAATTCTAAAAAAACGTTCGATTAGTTGATCAAAGAATAGCCGGATTAGCAAATATGAAACGACAACGATTATTAATGAAAGCAGTATGGATCGAATTAAAAAACTATAAAATGGGGCAGCTATGTTTGTTACATCTATTGCAATAATAATTAATCCAGCAGTAGAATTGTTTTTTTGGATTAATTCATCTGTTTTTATTAATGAGTAGTATTTATCATTAACTTTTACAGTCGTAGATTTACCATGAATAGGGTTGTCAAAAGATCTTTTTTTTGCTAGTATCTCAAGTAAATCAGATTTTTCGGTTGAATAGATTGACCATTGTTTAGTATATTCAATAGTTTTTGTTTCATTTCCATCAATCTTGTTTATTAAAGCAGGATCAAGAAGGGTAAAGATGTGAAGATTATTTTTCCCTTCCAGATATCGAATACCTTCTTTATCTCTGAGATTTATTTCAACAAATCCGCCCTTTTCTTCGTTAAAGGGTGTTCTAATAACATGAAAAAAACCATTTGAGTTTATTGAAATACTATGATTTAAAGAATCAATCTGAATGCTTCCATCAACGGGTTTTAGCCAAAGAGAAATTCTGGGTTTTGTTGGATTTCCAAAAATTAAATTGTTGCTTGAAGAATAAACTCTAATGTCTTCAATAAGCTTAGATTCATCAAGATTATAGATAGGTTCAAAATAGTGAGAAAAGAAGGTAGAGTCGTTGCTATTTGTTGAAGTTATTATCCTGTATGATTTATTAAGATTATTTGTTCTTTCAAGGTAAAGGTTTACGGTATTAATATAAAAGTGATTTAATTCTTGACGAAATTCACCCACCTTTAAATCAATGAGTTGATATTTAAATCGTTGGTTTAATAGAATTGATTGGTAGCTATAGAATGACGAAAGAACCGCAATAATTATTACTAGAGTAATTATTATCTTTCTTCTTGATTTTTTTTCTTTAATAAATGTTGTTGATCTCAAGACAAAAAAGCTTTTTGAAACTTATCAAATGTAAAATTATTTATTAGATATTGAAATGCTAAATATTATATTAATATTATACAAAAAAAAGCCTTTATCTATAAAATTATAAGAGATAAAGGCTTTTAAATAAAAAATTGGTGATTTACCTTTTGATTACCAGCGCTTTTTCGTGGACAAAATTTTTACAATAAACGATTAAAATGTAAACCCCATCGGGCAAACCAGCAAGGTTAATACTCGTATTATTGGATAAATTGATATTACAATTTAGCTGAACAGCCCCAATTGTATTTAAAAGGGTAACTCTTTCAATCGGATTTTCAGCCATAATCCAAAGTTGATTTGTGGTAGGATTTGGATAAACTTTAATCTGATTATTAGAAATGCTAGGGGCCGCATTTGACCCTACAGATTTTACAATTGCCTTCCAGCCGCTTCGCGTAGTACTTTCGTCGGAGTGGAAAACAAAGGTTAGCGCTCCTTCTGAATTTGTTGCTTGGAATGAGTTTGGAAGCGTAGTATCGTAATAGGTTCCTATAAGAGGATCACTTGTTGAAGACCCATTATACATCTTTAACCAATCCCATATACTGCTTGAACTAGGCTCTACATCAAATTCCAGAAAATCTATTTTAAGTTTACTACCTGTATATTTGGGTTTTAAGATTAATGTATAATCCTGATCATTGCTATACGCCAAAGAAGGGCCTCCTGAATCATAGAAATACATTGTATCAACCAAGATTGTATTCGAAGACATTAAAATTTGACCACAAATTGTATCAGTAGAAAATTGCCAAACATTAGCACATGAATTATTTGATCCTAATGTGTTTCCTGGGACAACTTGCCAATAGTATGTGCTGTTTTTGTTAGGGTCAAAAGTATAAGTTGGTTTATAAACCCTTTCGGCTAAAGCTAAATTATTAACCGATGAGCCTAAATAAACATCGTAATATGAAGCAAATAAATCGGGTTTCCAAGAAAGTGTTTGCGATTGAACCTTAGTTTCTCCATCGCTGGGAGATGGTGTTGTTACACAACTTGGGGTTTGTGGTTCAACGCACTCAATAGTAGCAGCCCAACCATTTTCTGTTGTGTAACCGTCAGAAGTAAATTTAAAAGTAACAGAATTTCCGCTTGTTACAAACTCCGATGGTAAATTAGTTCCCGTGAAAGGACTTCCTGTGATCTGTGGTGAGCTAGTGCTTGAGCCATCATATACGTATAAGAAATCATAATTGCTTTCAGTATTAAAATATGAAAAGTTTACTTTAATAAGGTTAGAAGATTCCTTTGCGGTAAAGGTCATTATATAGTTCTCTGAATCACCATATGTTCCATTTTCTCCACCGGTATCATAAAAATTGGTAAAACATGTTGTTAGTGTTGTATTCGAAATATTAACACTGGTACTTAATAGTAACGTTTTCTCGAATAATTTTGATATTCCAGAGGGTTCAACAACTGTCGCTTGAAATTTTAATGGTATTAGGTATTCAGTGCGAATATCAGAAACAGCAGATATAGTAAATGAAATATCTGAATATGACCCAGCCTCTAATGAAGATATAGTTGATTGAATGTTATTTAAAGTAGCAATACTACTCAAGCTATCCGGAACGCTAATATCGATTGTAATATTTTTTGCTACAGAATGACCTGTATTGCTTAATCGTATTATAGCGCTACATGTTTCTCCAGGGTTAAATTTACCATCTCCATTTCCATTTGGACTGCTATCGTCAATGGACAATGTTCCTATTGTGATTACAGGAGAATTCACAACAATCCTCAGCTTTGATGTCCAGCTTCCTTGATCACTATAAAAAGTTAGTGTAAATGTGGCAATATACTGGTCGGGTACGTTCTCCAAAACTTTAAACGAAAATGCTCCATTTACAGTTAATACGTTAGATCCATCAACATGTGAAATATCTGAAACGCCAATTGAATCAGTACCATCAATCGAAACGTAATCATCGATTCCGGTCAGCTTAACACTAACATTTGATGCATCGTTTATACCAACATTTTTTATAGATAGATTAACGCTAAATTGCTCATTAAAATCAACAACATTATTGTTGTTGAATAAATGATCATCAATTGTATAAGACGATAGAAGAAGGAATGGACCAGTAGGAGAAATGGCAGTAATTGTATCAATATATGGAATTGTTTGAGGACGAGTTACGGTAATTATAACGTCACCAGTTGAATTTAATCCATTAATAGGAACGCTAACCTCCCCAGTTGATACAAATGAAGTTCCTAGTAGTACTCCATCTTTGATAATTGAAACGTAAGAATTATCTAATGAACTAATGTTAAATGAAGACTCACCAACGGTAATTGTTGAATTGTGAACTACTTGATTTGTTTCAGCCTCAGTAAAATATGGCATTAATGAAGGATCGCCTAAAATATTGTAGGCTTGCCAGTAGTATAATTCAGAAGTCTGAGTTGGATAATTTTGAATATTAGCTTCTGTAACGGCTAAATTTCCTGCAAAAACCATTGCTCCGGTTGTAACATAACTGCTTACAAAGGGAGCATCGTACGCACCAATTGTCGATTCTGAAAAAGAGGGAACATAACCATCATTATTGCCAACCATTGGAAAAGCACCAACAGCCCAGTACATATCTTCAAGCCAGTATGAAGAGGGGGATGAACCGATATAAGTAACTGCACCCTTGTTTTGAGCACGAATCCATGCTTCGCCAAAACAGACCGAAGTTCCAAAATCAGCCGATAAACAACAATTTCCAATTGCAATGGGGTATTGATTTGAATTACTAAAGTTTGAAATAGATGAATTTGTAAGGGATGGATCTGACCAGCTCGTTTCAGAACCATGAGCAGTGTAATTTATTATTCCTACTGCAATTTGATTAGTACCGTAACACCCAGTATATGATGAGTTAGAACCTGGATTGTTAGGGTCTGTTGCAACACCATACTCGTTTATTGTAGTAAACCCTTTACTTGGGTTAAAGTAGTTTGCTGTTGCATACTTTATAGTGGGTTGACCAACTTTGGTAGTCCAACCATTAGAGTCATATCCAGCAATTAATGTCGCTTTATTTAAATAGCTCGGATCTGAAAATTGGTACTTTTCGTAGTATAATATTTTGTTAATTATATTTTCAAGTTCTGTTGTTGTTGTAGCAGATAAACGCCCATAGTACATTTCGGGAAACATATCCCCATCAATGCTTGCATAGTATAAGTCTGTAAGTTTTTTTGAATCAGAACCAGTTTCAGACGAGGGGACTTGAGCAACATCACCAACTAAAACTAAAAAAGTAGGAGCAGGATCTGTCTCTGTTGCTGAGTTATATATACCTTGAATATAAGTTATTATTGAAGATGAACTTGTACCAATAATATCAGTATAAGCTGTTATTACATTAAACCCCGTTTGCTTTTTCCAAGCAATATATGGTTGTAATGTTGTTTCAAACATTCTATTGCTGATAATTAGCATCTTAACTGGATACTTAGAAAGATCGGGATGATCGGTATATGAACTTTTTAGAGGTTCTTCTAGGGAATTGTATGTAGATTCAAAATATGGAGAGTATGTTTTGGCATCAAATGATTCGGTTTTGTCGAATGTGATATCAACATCAATATCATTAAATATTTTAATTGAACCATCACCTGGATTATAATCTACTGGGTTGACTACAACCCTAGCTATAGTTGCAGATCTAAGAGTTCCTAATATTTCAACTTTTGCTGTTGGGGCGTTGTCCAAACTTTTATTAATGTATGATTTCTCGTTTTTATAGAACTTGATTGATAAAGAATCCTGGTCCTTTCTTACAGAGGGCTGATTTGGCCGAACGACAGCACTTAACCCAGCATCTTTAAGGTTGATTATTTGTTGATTATACGAAACAACTTTAATAGTAGGTTTTGATCCTTTTGGAATTCTTATAAGTTTTTTATATACAGGTAGATTTGGTTCTCCAACTTCACCGTTTGGATAAGTCCCCTTAAGCCAAATACTAGTATAGGAAATGCCATCTTTTTCAATTGATGTTTTACCATATAGTTTTTCTTGGGAAAAAGATATTCGAAAAGAAGATTTACTTTTTGCTGCTGATTTTATTTCAGACAGCAGTTTACCTTGCAAAGAAATCTCTTGAACCTGAGAAAATGATAGATTCCAAAATAAAACGAATAGGATAGAAAGTGAAAGTAATCTCATTTTTAAAGAATTTTAACTGATAATATTAATATTAAACGAAAATAAACCACAATTTGTTTTTCAAAAACAATATTGCGCAAAAAGATCAAATCGATCAGCAATAATTATGTTATTTTAGACAAAAAAAAGAAAAAAATCTTAAATAATACTATTAACAATTTGATTGTAAATTCATTTTTATCTTTGTAATCTTATATAAAGGTTGAATGAGAGTTGTAATACAAAGAGTTGAAAAAGCATCAGTAGAAATAGTGTCCGATGTTTATAGTAGTATAAATAGAGGGTTACTGGTTTTATTAGGTATTGAACATTATGATACATCTGAAGATATTGACTGGTTATGTGGAAAAATCTCAAGGCTTAGACTTTTTGATGATGAAAAGGGTGTAATGAATTTATCAGTATGCGATATAGCTGGTGAAGTGCTCCTTGTAAGTCAATTTACTTTACATGCTAAAACTAAGAAGGGGAACCGACCTTCATATATCGATGCAGCACCACCTGAAATTGCTATCCCTTTATATAATCTTTTTATCGAAAAACTTAGCAACGAACTTAAAAGTGAAGTAAAAACAGGGAAATTTGGAGCAATGATGAAGGTTCAGCTAATTAATGATGGTCCTGTAACAATAATAATTGATTCAAAAAATAGGGAGTAATGGAGGATTTAAAAATTCGTGAGGCACAAAGCGTTGTTGATAATTGGATAAAGACACATGGTATAAGATATTTTAATGAGCTTACGAATATGGCCATTTTAACCGAAGAGGTTGGAGAGGTTGCTAGAGTAATTTCGAGAAAATATGGTGAGCAATCCTTTAAAGAAGGTGATAAAGGTAAAGATCTGGGAGAGGAGTTGGCCGATGTTCTTTTTGTTCTTATATGTATTGCCAATCAAACAGGGGTTGACTTAACCGCAGAATTTTTAAAAAGTATTGAGAAGAAAACAAAAAGAGATGCCAATAGGCATAAAGAGAATAAAAAACTATTAAAGTAATTTTAAATAAAGCACTATGAATATAAATTCGATTGAAGAGAATTTTTCCATTGAAGTGGATGAGAAAGAGGTTGAAAAAAACCTTTCGAAAATTAAAGAGATTGCTCAAATTTGCGAAAAGGATGTTGAGATTTTAAAGAAGTGTTTTAGCCTTATCGATCTAACTACCCTTAATTCAACCGATGGGTATGATAAAGGAAAAGTTATGGCTGAAAAAGTAAGTAGCTTCAAGCAAAGTTTTCAAAATATCGATAATGTTGCTGCAATATGTGTTTACCCTACATTAATCGCTGCAGTAAAAGAAAACCTTACTGTGTCGAATGTTAATATTGCTTCTGTAGCTGCAGGATTTCCATCTTCACAAACCTTTATCGATATCAAACTTTCAGAGTGTCAAATGGCAATTGAGAACGGAGCCGATGAGCTTGACGTAGTGATTTCCTTAGGATCATTCCTTGAAGGCGATTTCTTTACTGTTTTTAGCGAATTACAGCAAATAAAAGAGGTTGCGGAGAATGTTCATCTAAAAGTAATTCTTGAAACAGGTGCTTTGCCAAGTCTAAAGGATATTAAGCTAGCATCATTTCTTGCTATGGAAGCAGGAGCCGATTTTATTAAAACATCAACAGGAAAACTTGAGCCGGCTGCTACACCACAGGCAATGTATGTTATGTGCGAAGCTATAAAGGAATTCTATGAAAAGACTGGGGAAAAAATTGGTATAAAACCAGCAGGCGGAGTAGGTAATTCAAGCGATGCTTCCTATTACTATTCAATCGTTGAGCAAGTATTGGGGAAAGAATGGTTAAACTCCGGGTTATTCAGACTTGGGGCGAGCCGTTTGGCCAATAAGCTTTTATCGGATATTACAAAAACCGAAGTTTCATATTTTTAAATTGGAATATTTCAAATAAAAAAGGCTAGCAAATCGCTAGCCTTTTTGTAGCCCCACCAGGACTCGAACCTGAATTTGAAGTTTAGGAAACTTCCGTTCTATCCCTTGAACTATAGGGCCAAAATTTTTTTTAACTTCTCTTTACCGAAACCGCTTTTATAATGTTTTTCAAGGTTTCTTGCTTCTTCTCTTGTTTCAACCTCTTCGGTATATATTAATTCCCAAGGTCTATAGCCTTTCGTTGATTTGGTTTTCCCAAGGTTGTGTTTTGATAATCTTTTCAGAACATTTTGGGTAAAGCCAACATAAATTCTTCCATCTATCATACTCCTTATGGCGTAAACCGTAAATGCCATAGTAATTTATTTAAATTTCGTTCCCTGCCTACCGGCAGGCAGGTATCCCTTGAACAATAGGGCCAGTTTAATTGATCGGCAAAGTTAATCTTTTTTTAAAAGTCTGCAAACGTACCGTATAAACGGTAATTGATGATGGAAACGAGTCGTTTATGGATGAAAATTGTTAATAACTTTTGAATATTGTTAATTCTTAAACGGCATATAGTGTACCACATGTTTTACCATAACGTAATTTGGCATAAAAATTAATAATATTTAATGATTGTTTAATTACAAGTAAATCTGTGTTTTAATAGAAGAAATTAAAAAACTTGTAAAATAAATTTTAAAAAAAAGGGTATTGGAGAACAACGAGTTCTATAAATAGTAATATTTGCAACTTATTTTGAAAAATATACTTAGCCGAGGCTAAGAATTACTAACTAAAAAAATAAATTTAAGCGTCTAGCCATGGACAAAAAAAAGCAACAAAAGCTAGTTTACATGATTAACGAATTTTCTGAAGAGGACGAACCTCCGAGTACCATTAACCTCAGCAATGACGAAGCTGAGGTGTCAATACGCTTCAATAAAGTTGGAGCGCGCGTCTCAAATGAACGAATAGGGATAAGCCCAAAATCCCTGGAATTTCAGAAAAAATATTTCCCCTCTGCAACCGAGAAAGACTGGAATAGCTGGCAATGGCAGGTTAAAAATGGCATTACATCTATTAACCAACTCCGTCAAATCCTCAATCTTACCGAAGAAGAATTACTAGCAATTGACAATGATCAGCATTCGTTGCCATTGAGGATAACCCCATACTACGCAAGCCTTCTCTCTTCAGAAGATCCAACTCAGGCTCTTCGACGTACAATGGTACCAACCATTAATGAGTTAACCATGACTCGCGGAGAATCAGCAGATCCACTCGGAGAGGAACATCATAGCCCAGTGCCTAACTTGGTACATCGTTACCCCGACAGGGTTTTATTCTTATCTACAGGATTTTGTTCTGCATACTGCAGGTATTGTACCCGTTCACATATGGTGGCAAAGGATAAATGCCATATCGGCATTAAAGCCTGGGAACCTGCATTACAATACATCAGAGATCACTCCGAAGTTCGCGATGTGCTTATTTCTGGAGGAGATCCTCTTACAATGCCCGATCCACACATCGAATATCTTCTTTCATCATTAAGGTCAATTCCTCACGTTGAGTTCATAAGAATAGGGACAAAAGTGCCAGTGGTGCTTCCACAACGAATCACCAAAACATTGGTGAACATGTTAAAAAAGTATCACCCACTATTCATTAGCGTACATTTTACCCATCCCGATGAGCTTACCCCTGAGGTTGCCGAAGCATGTGCACGCTTAGCGGACGCAGGAATACCCCTCGGTAGCCAAACGGTTCTTCTAAAAGGGGTAAATGATAATATCAATACGATGAAATCATTGATGCATGGATTACTCAAGATCAGAGTAAGACCATACTATCTGTATCAATGTGATCCAATCCCCGGATCGGGTCACTTTAGGACTCATGTATCAAAAGGTATTGAGATGATTAAAGGGTTGAGAGGATTTACTTCGGGTTATGCTGTTCCTACTTTTGTGATAGATGCACCGGGTGGAGGAGGAAAAATTCCTTTACTTCCAGAGTACTTTCAAGGAACAGAAAATGGAGAAGTTATTCTCAAAAACTACGAGGATAAAATTTATACATATCCAGATTTCTAGATAAACTCAAGCATTACCCATTCGAATTGATTTTTTCTTTTTGAATGGGAATGCTTTTTTTGTATAATAAAATTAGTAAAAGCGCAATTTCTTATCACCTTTTTTATATATATTGTTAGATATTTATATTTGTTAAATTACAGATAATCAATTTAAAATATGTTAACGGTAGGACTAACTTACGATTTACGCAGTGATTACTTAAAAGAGGGGTATTCAGAGGAGGAAACAGCAGAGTTTGATTCTGAAATAACCATCGAATCCATTGAATCTACTTTGCAAAAACTGGGTTATAAAACAGAAAGAATAGGAAACATTAAGGCATTGCTAAGAAATCTATCAGAAGGCAAAAAGTGGGATTTGGTTTTTAATATTGCCGAAGGTCTTCACGGAATTGGTCGCGAAGCACAAGTTCCAGCCATACTCGATGCTTTTAAAATTCCTTACGTATTTTCAGATCCACTGGTACTTTCGTTAACATTACATAAAGGATTAACAAAGAGAGTAATAAGAGATTGTAATATTCCAACTGCTGATTTTGTAATTGTCGAAAAACCAGAGGATATCGAAAGCATTAAGCTAAAGTATCCACTTTTTGCAAAACCTGTTGCAGAAGGAACAGGAAAGGGGATAGACAGTAAATCGAAAGTATATAATTATAACGAGCTAAAAGACGTGTGTATTGATCTGCTAAAACGGTTCAATCAGCCCGTATTAGTAGAAACATATTTGCCCGGAAGAGAATTTACGGTTGGGGTTGTTGGTACGGGCCTGGACGCGCGTGTTGTTGGGGTAATGGAAATTGTAATTACCGAAAAAGCAAAAGAGAGCATCTATTCTTACCACACAAAGGAGAATTGGAGAGGTACTGTTGAGTACCCAATGGCAACAGGCGAAGTTGAAAAAATGTGTTGCGATGTTGCGCTTAATGCTTGGCGAGCAATTGGCTGCCGTGATGGAGGAAGAGTTGATTTAAAAATGGACTCAACAGGTATTCCAAACTTTATTGAAGTAAACCCCTTAGCAGGTATAAATCCGGAGCATTCTGATTTACCAATGCTTGCAGGGAAAAAAGGAATTTTATTCGATCAGTTAATCGATACAATTGTTAAATCAGCCCTAAAACGTATAAACTAATTTTTTATGGAGATAAAGAAAGCCTTAATCCTTTACAATGAACTTTCAGATAATGCCTGCGCTGATGAAGCGGATGTGCTTGAACAAGTGGAAATCGTTTCAGAAAGCTTAGAAAAACTGGGAATTGATTATACCACTCAAACCTTTTCTCTTGACATGAGAAAAGTTGAAGAAAATCTTTTAAAGGCTAAACCTGATTTTGTATTTAACCTTGTTGAGGGTGTCGATAATAAAGGAAATCTGATCTTTCTTGCTCCTGCTTTGTTGAACTCGTTGAATATACCTTTTACCGGAGGAACTCTTGAAACAATTTTTATTACCTCTTCAAAGACCTTAGCTAAAGAGAGAATGAAGCAAGGTGGACTTCCAACTGCTTATTGGTATCATGGTGAAGGAACATTTAAACCCGTTGAGGGGAAACGCTATATCGTTAAGCCAATTTGGGAGGATGGCTCCCTTGGTCTCGATGAGCATTGCGTATACTGGTGGCATGAGCCCGAACTCCAAAAAGTTGCCAATAAGCTAAACCCAGCGACTCATTTTATTGAGGAGTTTATAGATGGTCGTGAATTTAATATATCAATACTTGGAGGTGAGAATGGCCCAACGGTACTACCTCATGCTGAAATAATTTTTAAAGACTATACAGGCGATAAGCCAAAAATGATGGGTTACACTGCAAAATGGAAAGAGGACAGTTTTGAGTATGAAAATACTTGCAGAACATTTGAAATGGGACAAAACGATGGAGAGCTTCTTAAAAAACTAACTCTACTTACTGAAAAAAGTTGGGAAGTCTTTAAACTAAATGGTTACGCTCGTGTGGACTATAGGGTTGATAAGGTTGGAAATCCATTGATCCTTGAAGTAAATGTAAACCCCTGCATTTCTCATAATGGTGGGTTTTATGCTGCTAGTGAAAGAGCAGGATTTACTTTTGATAAGGTTATAAATAGAATTATAAATGATATTCCTTCAAATAAATATAAACTATGAGCGATAATTTTACTTTAAGGTTTGAGCCCCTTGCTGATGATATTCAAATAGTAAAAGAGATAATTCATTCTTCTGGATTTTTTCAGGAGCATGAAATTCCTGTTGCATTAGAATTAGTTGAAGAGGCAATAGAAAAGGGTTTGGAAAGTGGATACTTTTTTGTATTTGCCATGGACGGTGATAGAACTATTTCATATGCTTGCTATGGGTCAATTGCATGTACTAAAAACAGTTACGACCTTTACTGGATTGCAACACACGACGATTACCGAGGGAAAGGAGTAGGTTCATTGATACTTAGAGAAACAGAGAAAAAGGTTAAATCAATGGGCGGAAGAATTCTATATATCGAAACGTCTTCTAAACCACTTTATAAACCTACTCAATATTTCTATGAGAAGCATGGGTATATAAAAGAAGCTATTCTTAAAGACTTTTATGATATAAATGATGATAAGATAATTTATTCTAAGCACTTATAAAATTTATTATTTGCCTAATTTTTAAATTGCCATATTAATATTATTTAGTATGGCTATTTCTTTTCTGGTATTAATTCAGGAGTATATCACAGATTATTAAAATAAATAATAAAAATTATGAGTTTTTTATGTATTTTTACTTACGGTTCATTATTTTTAATCACTGTATTATATTAAATCGTAATTAAAATGGCTGATCACTATCAAGTAGATGCAATTGATCAAAAAATTCTATCTTTTTTGGTTAAGAATGCAAGGATGCCTTTTCTGGAAATAGCCAGAGAATGTGGAATTTCTGGAGCAGCAATACATCAACGTGTAAAAAAGATGGAAGAGGCCGGGATTATTGCAGGTTCAAGAATGAATGTAAAACCTAAGGCTTTAGGTTTTGATGTTTGTGCTTTTGTTGGTGTGCAATTCTCCTCATCAAATCAGTATCATGGTGTAATTGAGGCGTTAAAACAAATGCCAGAAGTTGTTGAATGCCATTTTATAACAGGGGCTTATGCATTATTATTGAAAATATTTTGTAGAGATAATGAGCATTTGATGGAAGTTCTTGTAAAAAATATTCAAAATATCCCAGGTATTCTAAATACAGAAACTTTTATATCGCTCGATCAAACTATCGAAAGGCAAGTTTATGTTAAGGATAAACGTGTAATTAAAGGGAAAAAGAATGCGGAGTAATTTTTTTTGATTCGTTCTTTAAGTGAAACTAAAGTATTGGGAAAAGATTTTTAAATACAGCTGATCCTCCTTTTTTATATTTCTTATTGGAAAGATTAACATCTAACCACTTTTCGAGGACGGTGTATATACTATCCTGCATTTCGTTTGGAAAGATGTTTATTCTGGATGAATGACATCCATTCGGGCTAACCATCTTAACAGAATTTGTTTTATTCCCGGGTTCAACTGCGGTAGAAGACCATGCATCGTTCTGCCCGTATATGTAAAGTATATTGTTCCCCGATTGCTTTATCCAAGTATCAATATTTTTCATCGTTTCAGGGTTAAATACTGCTTTATGTCCAGCGGGCATAGCAAATGTAAACGTGATATTTGAAGTATCTTTCAAGTATTTACTAAAGGGTTTAACCTGATACCCATACATACCTATTTCTGTCATTGCTTGGTAAAAGAAAGGGCGTGTTTTTTCAATATCCTCCTCATCAAAAAAAGTAAAAGGGTTTACCATTTTCCAGTGATAAAATAGAAGTTGAGCGGGAGTTCCCTTTTGGGGAATACAATCGCAGGAAGAACCCCATTGCCAGAAAGTGAATTGATACTCCAGAACACTTAAATCATAAGCTCTATCTAACCCCATTTTGAATTGCCACTTGTTCTTTTTTGCAAGTTCTTCGAACATCGGGAATATCTCTTTCTTGTTTTCGAAAAGCTGAGTTTGAAAATCACGAATTTTCTTGCGGCAGCTATCAGTACCGACCTTGCTCAGAAAATCATATACCCTTGGATCTTCACTTGAAAAATTAAGTGGAGCAACATAGGGAACACTTGCATCGACATCATTTGGATAGAATCTTCGATGAAATATTGTGGCTGATCCTCCCTTGCTAATTCCAGTTGACAACCATTTCCTTTTGTAATAAGGCTTAAAAGCTTCAATAATTTGATGTTGATCCGCTGCTGCTTGGCGAACGTTAAGGTAGCTCCATGGAATTGAATCCTTGGGTCGACTACGGTCGAAAAATCTATGCTCTATGGTTAATTGGTTTGCATCAAGAATTTGGGTAAGCTCGTTTGCCCTTGAGGTATACATGGTATATCCTTCAATAACCACAACCATTGGTTTATTAAAATCTTTATGTGAATAGTAAGCCTTTAATGGGAATGTTGGGCTATTGGGGTTGTTATGATCAAGGGGCATTCTAAACCACACCTCGTATGTTGACTGAAAAAGAGTATCGTTTTCTATTTGTTTTATACTATCAATTATGGCTATTTGTGATAGAACATCTTTTGCTGTTTTTGGTTTGGGTTGACAAGAAATTAGAAAGATAATTGAGATTGCCAATATGATAGGGAACACAAATCTTTTCAACATATTTGATGATTTTAAAACATTGAAACTCAAAGATATTTTTTTTAAATAAATAACCCCCAAGTTTTATTTAGTTGAGGGTTTTATTTAACATTTTATCTTGCTAAAAGGCCTTTGCTCTTTCTGCTTCAACATCCTCAATCGATTTGGCAAGCGGTTTACCAAGAATTCGATGCCCTGCTTCGGTGATAAGTAGATCCTCTTCATTTCGAATACCCCCAAATGTTCGGTACTCATTTACCCTATCAAAGTTGATATAATCCTTGTTGGTTCCGTTTTGTTGCCATAGGTCAATTAGTTCAGGAATAAAGTAGATTCCGGGTTCAATTGTCAGAACAAATCCGGGTTTTAGCTCACGACCTAATCGAAGCGATTTAAGACCAAACTGCTTGCTTTTGGGTACCCCGCAGTAGCCAACCCATTGCTCACCCAAGTTTTCCATATCGTGAACATCAAGCCCCATTAAGTGCCCTGTTCCACATGGGAAAAATAGTGCGTGAGCCCCATTTGCTATAGCATCATCTGTATTGCCCTTTGTAAACCCCATTCCCTTTAGTCCATCGAAGATTATCCTTGCAACCTGTAAATGAACATCACGGAAGTTAATGCCCGGGACTAATAAATTTATTGCTCCATTATGAGCTGCAAGCGTAATTTGATAAATTTCTTTCTGTTTCTCAGTGAACTTTTTCCCAACGGGGAATGTACTGCTCATATCGCCAGCGTATCCGAGGGGGGTTTCGAAACCTGCATCAACTAAAAAGAGTTCTCCCTCCTTAATTGTATTACCATGGTAATGGTTATGAAGCGTTTGACCATTGATTGTTGCAATAATAGGGAAAGATAAATCGCCATTAGCAGCAAGGGCAACCTCATGAACTTTGGCTGCAATTTGCGCTTCAGTCATTCCTGGACGTGCAAACCGCATAGCAGCCTGATGCATTTCAGCAGTTACGCTGACAGCAATATCAATCTCTTTAATCTCTTCCTCCGATTTGATATTCCGTTGCTCTCCAACTGCTGTAATAAAAGGAATGCTTGCCTTTGCTGATGCTTCTTCTGGACTTATACCCAGAAACCGCATAATTTTCAGGTAGTGTTCTGGACGATATGGTGGAAGATAACTTACAACCCCTTTAGGATAAATATTTATTTTATTGATAAACTGTGATATATCTCCAGTGTCCTTAATTCCTACTTTAGATGCCAGCTCTTTAATAGTCGGTTGAGGACCCATCCATACTATACTATCAATTGTAAAATCGTCACCAAAAATATAATCGTTACCACTTTCGATATCCATTAAAGCATAAAGGCTTGGTTTACTTATTCCGAAGTAGTATAGGAATGTGCTATCCTGACGGAAGTGGTATGTGTTGTCTTCATAGTTCATCCCACACTCATCGTTTCCAATGAATAGGAGAACTCCTGATTTGAACTGCGCCCTTAGCTGGTTGCGACGATTGATATAGGTTTGTGTTGGAAACATAATGAAAGAGTTAAGTTTATTTATTGGGGTATTAAATTTTTTAATTTTATCATGCTAAACAAAGTGAAATATCTTTTCTCAAGATCCTTCGCTTCGCTCAGGATGACACATAATATTTTTAAACAGATTCATGTTCTGTTCTTCTTATAATTTCATTCTGGAGAGCTTCTCCTAAGTCATTGAAATAATCGGAATAACCAGCAACTCTAACTATAAGATCCTGATACTTTTCTGGATGTTTTTGCGCATCGCGAAGCGTATCGGCATTTACCACATTGAACTGGATATGATGCCCATCTTGCTTAAAGTAGCTGCGAACAAACATAACTAGCTTGTCAAGACTTTCATCGTTGCTAAAGAATGATGGAGAGAACTTCTGATTTAGAAGAGTACCACCTGTTTTGATATGATCAATTTTTGCTGCTGATTGGATTACCGCAGTTGGCCCTCTCTTGTCAGCACCTTGGACGGGGCTAATCCCCTCGCTTAGTGGTTCTTTGGCTAAACGACCATCGGGCATTGCACCGATTTTGCTTCCAAAGTAAACGTGACTAGTGGTGGGTAGCATATTTATTCTGAATACACCGCCTCTTGCCGTTGGGCGACCAGTTACGGAATTATAGAAGCTGTTGAAAACCATTACTGCATGACGATCGGCATAGTCATCGTTATTACCCCATTTGGGTGTGTCGTAAATTACATCGTGGCGGAGCTGTTCGAATCCCTTAAAGTTGGAGTTAATGGCAGCCAACATCTCTTTCATGGTTACTTTTTTATCCTCGTAAACATGCTTGCGTATAGAAGTAAGGTTATCGGTGATACTCCCCAAACCAACACCCTGAATGTAACTGGTATTATAGCGTGCACCTCCTGCATTATAATCTTTACCATTTTTGATACAATCATCGGTAATTAACGAAAGAAGAGGAACAGGCATATAGGTAGCCCATAACTTTTCAATAATGTTATTTCCTTCAATCTTGATATCAATAAAGTGATTTAGCTGCTTTTCGTATGCAGTGTAAAGTTCATCGAACGATTCAAAGTCCTCTGGAATTCCTGTCTTTAACCCGATGGTTTTTCCGGTCATTGGATCAACACCGTTGTTGAGGGTAATCTCCAGAACTTTATTTAGGTTGAAGTAGCCCGTTAGAATATAAGCCTCTGTACCAAATGCACCTGTTTCAACGCAACCGCTGGCTCCGCCGTTTCGAGCGTCAACAATTGATTTTCCTTGACTTAGTAATTCCTGAACAATAGCATCGGTATTGAAGAATGATGGTTGTCCGAATCCTGTTTTTGCTATTCTAACGGCACGTTTCACAAATCTATCGGGATTCTTTTTGCTAATCTGAACCATCGAACTGGGCTGCAGAATCCTCATCTCCTCAATAACATCGAGAAGAACATAAGTTAAATCGTTAACAGCATCACTTCCGTCTTCTTTAACACCCCCAAGGTTGATTAGCGAAAAGTCGGTGTAAGTATTACTTTCCTCTGCAGTAACACCCATTTTTGGTGGCGATGGGTGATTGTTAAACTTAACCCAAAACGATTGAAGGATTTCAATTGCCCGTTCTTGTGAGAGCACACCAAGATCAAGTTCTCTCTTGTAGAATGGATAAAGATGTTGATCTAGTCGGCCCGGATTAAAGGAATCCCAAGGGTTAAGTTCCGTAATCACACCTAAATGCACAAACCAGTAGTGTTGAAGCATTTCGTGGAAAGTAGAGGGTGCATGAGCAGGTACTTTGCGACAGATTCTAGACATCTCAACCAATTCCTCTTTTCTCTTGGCATCCTTCTCTTTAGCTGCAAGGTATTCCAGTTCGTCAGCGTAACGATTAGCATAAACGATAATAGCATCTGCAGCAATATCCATTGCTTTTAACTCCTCGCGACGTTCAATTGCTTTGGGATCGTTTTTGAAATCGAGTTTCTCTAACGCTTGTTTAATATCCTCCTTGTAATCGAGCATTCCCTTTACAAATACCTTTTTACTTGCAACGGTATGTCCCGGAGCGCGCTGCTCCTGAAACTCTGTAAACACACCAGCTTCGTATGCTTGCTTCCATTCATCACTTAAGTTTTCGAAAATCCTATCGCGTTGTGTTTTCCCTTTCCAGAAAGGAATGATAGATTCTTCGTAAACCTTACGCGTATCATCGTCCGCTTTAAACGATACTTTTGGACGAGAGCTAATTATCTCAATATCTTTAAGTGAGTGAAGGCAAACCTCAGGGTAGGTTGATGTTGCCTTTGGTGCAGGGCCACGCTCGCCAACAATTAGCTCACCAACGTTAATACATATTGTTTTATGCGAAACTATATAGTGAAAGGCCATCGCACGTTGAACCGGAATAGAATGCTTTTCAGCCTCACCCGATTTAAAGAACTCTGTTACTAGCATTGCCCTTTCAGGTGAAAAGGTATTTATTGCCCGAAGGCTTTGCTCTCTAAGTTTTTTGATTCTACTATTCATATAGTTGTTCGTTGATCGTTGTTTGTTGTTCGTGAATTAATATGTAAAATATTATTGTCATGCGGAGCGCTGCGAAGTATCTAGATTTTTTGCTTCGCTCAAAATGACGAATTAGCCTCCAATAGAAACTATTGGTATAATTTCTTCGAAGTACCTTTTAATCTCCTCTGCCTTATGCATATCGTAAGCATCGGCGTTGTTAAGAGTATATTGCTTTCCAAAACGTTCGTATTTACTCTTGGCAATATTATGGAAAGGAAGAATATCAACCCTCTCAATTGAAGGATGCTGACGAATAACCTCTCTTAACGATTTAAGGTTATTGTCTGTATCAGTAATTCCTTGGATTAAAGGAACCCTTACAATTACCCGTTTATTTGCATTGGAAATAAGGTCAAGATTTTTAAAGATGATATCGTTGGGAACTCCAGTGTACTTTTTATGGGCGTCATTGTCTGCAAGTTTTAGGTCGTAAAGGAAGAGATCGGTTAAGGGAATTATGCTTTCCATAACCGATTGAGATGCAAATCCGCTAGTATCAACAGCGGTATGAATTTCCATCAATTTGAAAACCTTGAGTAATTCCCTTAAAAATTCTGGTTGCGATAGCGGCTCCCCTCCGGAAAAAGTAACACCCCCCTTTGATTCATCGAAGATGGATACATCTTTTTCAACCTCACTAACAACCTCGTTTAAGTTCATGGTCTTACCAACGTGCTCATCCACTTCGAAGGTTTTATCATCCAATCGATGGGAGCGTTTGTAAACTTCAGGCTCAAATGATTGACTTTCGGGATTATGGCACCAAGCGCAGCTAAGAGGGCAACCTTTTAAAAAAACGGTTACCCGCAAACCGGGGCCATCGTGAACCGAGAAATGTCTTATGTCGAATACTAAACCGTTCATTTCAGATGCTAGATATTAGATTTCAAATTCTAGAAAGAAATACACTTATCCAACTAAGGATAAAACCCAATGGTTTGGGTTACGTATTATGAACGGGGAAAAATCAGCAGATCCAGCAGGAGAATAAACCTTTGCCGTTTAGATGGTATAGCGTCGATGGAATTAAATCGATCATCTGCTGTTATTTTTTGCAAATATACGATAATGAGAATGGAAAGTTCAATGATAAATGTCAACAAGTTAGAGAATTCAGAATACAGTAGTCAGAAAAAAGCAAATTGTTTTTAACTATTTATTCTATAGATTTTGAAGTCCTGTTGAGCGAAGTCGAAACATGACCTCGACTCCGCTCGGTCTGACAATCTTTCTTTTGTATTTCTGATTGCACCACAGATTTTTTTACAGCGAAAGTATCAGCGAGACAATAAACGGAACTAGTATTGTCAATACAATTCCATGAAATAGTGAGATTATTGCGTAATCCTTGCCTGAAGCTTTTGTAATTATGGGTAGAGTTGTATCCATGCTGGTTGCTCCTCCGGAGCAAATTGGTGCAATCTTGCCGAGATAAACTACCATTAAAGGAGCAAGAAGAAGTGTTGATATTTCACGCATCACATTTGAAAGCAAAGCAACAACACCAAGTGATTTACTATACGTTTCGGTAATAATTATGCTCGAAAGGCTATAGTATCCATACCCCGAACCAACGGCTTGAACCTCTTTAAAAGATAATCCGGGTATAATTAAATAGATCAGCGAAATACCAATTGCGGTGCCGACTACAGTGGTTAATGGAACAAGGAAGATTTTTAGGTTGTGATTTTTAAGCATTTGAAATGCTTTAGTGTCGGCACCAATGCTGATACCTACCAAAAACATTAAAAAGTAGAGGGCGTAATTACTGTAATCATTTTCAATAAGAAACGAGGGCAGCAAATTGTTATAACCCAAAAGCAATCCTGCGGTAAAGAAACCAAGTATGATGAGGCTCCCTTTCATTGCTCTTTGCTTTTAAAGAACTTGATGTAGGTTAACCATGCCAAAATAATACTTCCTACAACACCGCCGATTGTTATAGCTAATGCTTTTAACCCAAGCGTTGGAAGGCTTTTCATGATGATCTCATTTGCACCAATTCCAACGCCTAGGATAAAAAGTAAAAGGTAGATTGCCCAGGTAATCAGCTTATCGTTTATTTTGATAAGCCGGGTTTTATTCCTAAGAAAATATCCGAGGACAATACCTGCGGTCATTATAGCAACAACGGTTATCATACATCGAAAGAGATTCGAATTAACTTATTACCAAAGCGGTGACGGGTATTCTTTTTTATCAACCAAAGCTTTAAACTTAGCCATCACCATTGGCTTATCGCCAGGGTAGGTTACACCAAACCATTCGGCTTTGGTTGAAAGTATTTCGCAGGTTACTTTTTTATCGTTGATTAAATTGTTGACAGCAGTTGGGATATAGAACTCAGCTTTAGCATTTGTGATTGAACCTGAGAAAAATCCTGTCATCATACTCTCAACGCTCTCAAGAAAATCGGGGGTGAAACCCCAGAAGTTCATTGATACTGGTAGTGTATCATTTAATTCAATATCCTTGCCCTGTTCGTCGCGATAGCAAACCTCTCCGTTAATTCGCTCGATTTGGGTGCGTTCTACAATTGATTGTAGCATCGATTTGCTATCGGAAGTGCAAACACCCCTCGAGACAGAGCCCTGCTCCGAAAGAGTTTTACCAAGCTGATAACCAACCATAAAAAAGGTACCCTTTTGAAGATTTGGTTTAGATAAAGCCTCGGCCATTACCCTGAAAGCATCGTAACCATAAAAATCATCGGCATTGATAGCAGCAAAAGGTTCCTTAACCACATTACGAGCAACCCAAATGGCATGAGCAGTACCCCATGGTTTCTTTCGATCGGGGGGGCAACTATATCCCTTTGGAAGCATATCGAGTTCTTGAAAAGCAATTTCAAAAGGAACTTTACCGGTAAATCGTTTACCGAATACATCCATGAAATCCTTTTCAATGTCCTTTCGGATTACAAAAACGATCTTGCCGAATCCGGCTCTCATCGCATCGAAAACAGAATAATCAATAATAGTTTCGCCGTTGGGACCAAGCCCATCAACCTGTTTTAATCCGCCATAACGACTGCCCATTCCGGCTGCAAGTATTACCAATGTTGGTTTCATATAGTTGATAATTAATTCATTTGGTTATAAAAAATGCCTCTAAAAAAGAGGCAAAAGGTAATAATATTTTAGAAAAGAATTGAAACGAATTCTTTTGACTATTTTTTCTCCAACCCACTTATCACATCGATTGAAACGGTTTCTCCAACGGTTGGATTTTCAGATGAATTTAATCTTATCATAACACATAGTTTTCCTTTGGTGTAAGTGGCAACCTTTTCTGAAATTCTTGTTGAATCGACAGAAAACCCTCTCTCTTCGAGAAATTCTGAAATTTTATGCGAAAGCTCATTGAACTCTGTCAGATCATTCTTTTTAAGCGTCATCTCAGTCCTTATTTTTTGCCACTTTATGTTTTGGGCAACCCAATCCTCGTTGAACGGCTCAGCTTCGGAGAAAACTACATCAAAATTTTTAATGATCTGTTCAAGTATTTCGGTATCGCTAATATCGGAAATAGGTGTTTTAGCATCAGCCGCTAGTATCATTCTAACATACTTCTCCTCCCCATTGTTAAACTCCATAGTATCACCCCTAAACTTTACTGCTAATGAGGTAGATGTTCCGTTATCGAAGTTTATGGTAATATTATCATCTTTAAGCTCCCATGTTCCTGAAGCAGCCAAACGGTCGTAGGTATATGCTGAGTAAACATAATCGCTATCGACCTTTTCGAAGCGGACGTATTCATTCTCTCCGGTAATTGTTTTCCAATCGCCCATTATCTGATCCTTACTTATTAAGCCCTTTTTCTTTGAACAAGAGAACAAGAAAATAACGATCAAAACGATCATTGCAACTTGAGGAAATAGGTATTTCATAGTTTTAAATTTTATATAAAAATATTGAAAATTCATGTTTATAAAAATAGATCTGACGTATTCATTCTTATCGGTGATTGTTTCCCAATCGCCCCTAAACTACTACTTTTTCAAGGAACTCTTTTGCTTTCCCAAAGAAGAAAACAATAGGAATACTAAAGCAATTGATTTTACGTGAAAATGATATTTTTATCGTATTAAAATATTTTGACAAACCAGAATAAAACAACTTGTCATTCCTGTGAATGCAGGAATCTGTTTTTATAGTAGATTCTTGGTCTTTGCCCGAATAACAAAGAAGTAAGTTTTATTCTCAAAAGAAAGTTCTATTTATTAATCTCAATGCATTTGTATAGTAACAGCACTACCAATTAATATTTTTGTTAGGATTATATAGATTATAGTATTGACAGCAATTAAAACAAGAAAACTCACTAAAAAATAAACTAGAACCTTATCATCAGGGGTTTTCAACATAGGTTTAATCCCAACATAGAGTATATATAATCCATATAAACCGAGGAATGAAAGGAATCCAATAAAAGGAATAATTTGGGAAACACTACAGATAAATACAGGGGTAAGAGAATAAACTAAAAGATTGAAGATTTTAGAAAAATTTTTTAATGTTCCAAAGTTAGGGGATATATAATTGATAATAAAAGTTGAAATAAAAATACTTAAAATAGAACTAATAAAATAGATAAATGCCCATTTGAATCCCATATTAATAAAAGGACCCGCAACTGATTCTCCAATGATTCCATATTTAATGAAAAATGCGAGTGCTAAAATAAGTGCAAAAGGGATTAAGTACAAAACTGTAAGTGTAATAACCGATGTATTCTCTTGATCAATAACTGCCCATTCATCCTTTGGTTTAAGGATAATGTTCTTTGCGCGCTCAACTAGGTTCATGGTTAAAAAGTTTTAGTTAATATTGATCGATAAAATTACGAAATCAAAAATATTGAAAGGCTATTTTTTGATGATTTTAAAGAAAACTCCATTATTGCAATTACAGAACACCTATTGCATAAGGTTTTTGAACGGTAAAATTCTATTGTATATTTGTATCTAACAAAAATATAATGGCATTAATTCCACCCAAAGAACCACGTTGGTTTGCAGCGTATACTAAACCTCGAAATGAAAAAAAGGTTTTAGAACGACTTGTAAACACAGGAATAGAGGCCTATCTACCGCTTCAGCGAATCCTAAAACAATGGAGCGATCGAAAGAAAATGGTTGAAGAGCCACTTTTTCGATCTTATATCTTTGTGAAGATAAGCGATGCTGATTACTACCGAGTTTTGAATACAAATGGTATAGTTAGGTACGTTACATTTGAGGGGAAAGCAGTTTCAATTCCCGAAAAGCAAATCAATTTAATAAAACAATTACTTGAACAGAAAGTCGAGATTGAATCTATTGAAGAAAAATTGGAACCTGGCACAAAGGTGGAAGTAAGATTTGGTTCCTTATTAGGATTGGTAGGAGAACTTATTGAGCACAAAGGCCTAAAGAAAGTTGTTGTAAGGTTCGATCACATATCTCATTCTCTTTTAGTAACTCTTCCCACAAAATATATTACTAAATCACTTGACTAAAGAAGACTATTTAATTGGTATTTTATTTACCCTTCGGGCGTGACGTCCACCTTCAAATTCTGTACTAAGAAAGACTTTAACAATTTGTTTGACCTCATTAATTTCTAAAAAACGGGCTGGGATAGCACAAACATTTGCGTTGTTATGCGCCCGTGCCAGTTGTGCAATCTCATCTTTCCAGCAAAGAGCCGACCTAATTCCTTGATATTTATTAGCAACGATATTCACTCCATTCCCGCTACCACAGAATAGAATACCAAAATCGTAATCCCCTTTTTCTACCGATTTTGCTAAAGGGTGAACAAAGTCGGGATAGTCAACACTCTCTTCGCTGTACGTACCAAAATCCCAAACGGTACATCCATTATCTTCGAGATATTCTTTAATACTTTCTTTTGTTAAGTAACCAGCGTGATCACATCCAATGGCAATCTTACACTTCTTCATTTTTTATATATTTTTGCAAAGATAAACCTTTTCCGATCTCGTTCAATCGAATAATTTACATCTAATGGCAGGAATTTATATTCATGTTCCCTTTTGCAAAAGGAAGTGCATTTATTGCGACTTTTATTCAATTGGTACCTTGGATAAAATTCCGAATTACCCTAAACTTGTTGAAAGGGAGCTCCTGCTCCGAAGTGAATTTATTTCTGAAAAAAATATCGAAACCATCTATTTGGGAGGGGGAACACCATCTTTATTAACCCAAAATCAGATCGAAAACATTATTGATTCAATTGCAAAGACTTTTAAGATTTCATCAAATCCTGAGATTACCCTCGAAGCAAACCCCGATGATTTGACTATAGAGGCTTTAATTGGGTATAAAAAAGCAGGAGTTAACCGACTAAGTATTGGTATTCAATCTTTTAACGATAGCGAATTAACATTTTTAGGACGACGACATAATTCAAAAGATGCAGAAAAAACAGTTGAAATTGCACTGCAAAAAGGATTTGATAATATCAGCATCGATCTTATCTACGGAATCCCTAAGTCAACTATTGAAAGTTGGCGTTATAGCCTAAGCAAAGCTTTTTCATTAGGAGTTAAGCATTTATCTTGCTATCACCTAACCTATGAAGAAAAAACTGTTTTGTCCAAGAAACTAAAACAAAAGCAATTTAAAGAGATAGATGAGTTGCAAAGCATTAACCAGTTCAACTTACTAAGAGATCTTGCTCAACAGAATGGTTTTATACACTATGAAGTTTCTAATTTGGCAAAAGAAGGATTTTACTCACGCCATAACACGGCTTACTGGAAAGGGATAAGTTACTTAGGGATAGGGCCTGCTGCGCATTCGTATAATGGATCAAAAAGGGAATGGAATCCAAATTCCTATGTTGAATGGCAAAAAGGAATTGAAAAAAGTATTCCGAATGTGCAAGGAGAAAATCTTGATGAGCACGTTCAATTTAACGAAATAATTCTTACCCGTTTAAGAACTATCTGGGGTATCAATTTGATAGAATTAAAAAATAGATTTAGTAAGAAATTGGTAGATCAGTTGCTCTTGAATGCTAATAAATACATACAAGCGAATAAAATGATAATCAGGGATAATCATCTTCAAATCCCTTCGAAAGAGTATTTTATAAGCGATGGAATAATAAGTGATTTAATAGTAGTTAATTAGTTCAAAATTACATTAGGCTTTTTTCTGATTATCGCCCCCAACACTTGGTATTACAAAAATAAAACGTGATCCCTTTTCTAATTCGCTTTCAACCCAAATTTTACCACCATTACGTTCAACAAAATCTTTACAAAGGATTAACCCAAGTCCGGTTCCCTTTTCCTGTGATGTACCAATTGTGGTGGGATTCGAGTCTATTTTAAATAGTTTTTCTAAATCTTGATTTGAAACACCTACTCCATTATCAATAACGGAGACCTTAACCATTTTATCATCCTTTTCAACCTTGATTTTTATAAAACCATACTGCGAGGTAAATTTAATTGCATTAGAAAGCAGATTGCGAAGAACTGTCGTGATCATGCTTACATCTACGTAAACAAATAAATCGTTTTCGATTTCTGTCTCAATTTTAATTCCTTTTTGAAGAGCATTTCCCCTTAAAAGCTCAATATTTTCATCAATTAATCCTTTGAAATCAATAAGCTTTGGGCGGAGAGGCATTCTTCCTGTTTGAAGCATCGACCACTGAAGGAGGTTTTCGAGTAAGTTGAAGGTATTGTTTGAGTATTTATAGATTTGCTCGATGAAAACTTTTAATTTATCGGGTTCAAACGATTCAAACTCCTTGGCAAGTAGTTCTGAAAGACCCAAGACCGTACTAAAAGGATTTTTTAAATCATGAGCAATAATTGCAAAAAACTTATCCTTTGTGGTGTTCAATGATTCTAATTCTTTTCGTTGAACCTCAATGGATTGTTTTTGGTTTAAAATTTCATTGTTCTTTTGGGTAAGCTCTGCCTCTAAAATGTTATAGTCTCTTAAGCGCCAAACTAAATTGTTAAGTAAAGCACGAGTCATTTTTGGACTATTATCAAGAAAAGTAAAAAAATCCTTTTGGTCAAAGCGCAAAAGTGACGATTTTTCCATAGCCGTAACTGTGGTTGACCGAGCTGTTGAGTCTAGCAACGTATACTCTCCAAAATACATAGAAGGTTGAAATGTAGCATATATATGATTCTCAACATGAGCTTTAACGCAGCCATCTACTACAATGAATAGCGAATGATCAAAATCGCCTTTTTTAAATAACACTTGTCCTTTTTCAAGGGTTATGGGAACCAGTACTTTTGCAATTTCCTTTAACACATCCTCTTGTACCGATTCAAAAAGTTGAATTGATTTTAGGATAGTGACTAGTTTATTTAATTCAATATCGCTCATTGTTGTTCGGTTAATCTCATTAACAAATTAATAGTTTACAAAACTAATTAATTCTATCTTTTAAAAATCTAAACAAATAGAAAATTAATAGTAAAAAAGGATATATTCATGCTCTTTCTATAAACTATTTTTCTTATGTTTAAGGTTGATTTTTTAATACTCTGACGATATGAAATTAAAGCTTAAAATCTGGCAGAAGATCATCATCTTCATTTTAGGTTCGATTACAGTAGTATTCACTATTATATTCGGTTTCATAAGTCAATCATCTCGAAATATTATTCATCAAGATGCATTGGATTATTCAAATGCTCTTGTAAAACAGAACGCCGGTCAAATTGAAAGTTGGCTTAATAATGATTTGGTTATAGCTCGAACTCTATCAAATGCATTTCTTGAATATCACTCTCTACCATTAGAAAAATGGCAGGAGCTATTCCGAAATATGTACAACCGTGTTTATGAAGCCAATCCTCATATCGATGCAATTTGGGATAGTTGGGAGCTCAGCAACCTTGATCCTAAGTGGGAAAAACCTTTTGGTCGTTACTTCTATATTGTTTATAAGGAAAATGGTGTATTAAAGACTAAAAGCGAGATTAGAAGTTTAAATGGTGATCCCCCTACATACGGAGGAATGAAAAAAGCGGGAACCGAAAGTATTGCCGAACCCTATATCTCAGTACTTCAAAAAGGGAAAATGATGTCATCCCTTGCATCACCAATTTTTGAAAATGGGAAATTTATCGGTTTAATCGGATTAGACATTATTTTGAGCAAATTTCAGGAATTGGTAAATGGAATTAAACCTTACCCCAACAGTTATGCTTTTTTGCTATCAAACAAGGGAGTATTTGTTTCTCATCCAGATACATCATATTTCAAGAAGAATATTAATGACAAGCTGCCTGAATTAGTTCAACAGGAGAAACTTATGGAAAAGGTTCAACGAGGCGAACCTTTCAATTTTACTTTTAAAGATAAAAATGGCGAAAAATTCTATTACTCGCTAGCTCCAATTATTATTGGTAAAACAAAAACACCATGGGCATTAGGAGTTGTTGTCCCTGTAAATGAAATAATGGCTACTGCAAATGCAAATTATAACTACAACTTTTTAGCTGGAGTATTTGGGTTGTTAATTATTGTAATAGTGCTAATTGTATTCACAAGTAATATTACACGTCCAATTAAAAAGATGACAAAATTACTTCAAGAAGTAGCAACTGGTAAAATTGATAAATCAATGAGTCTTGATGTCAATACCGGTGATGAAATTGAGGTTATGGCAAACGCACTTTCTGCTTCCATTGAGGGTATCAACAATAAAACTGATTTTGCACGCTTAATAGGAAGCGGTAATCTTGATGTTAAACTTCCTCTTTTAAGTGAAGATGATGTACTTGGAAAGTCTTTAATCGAAATGCGTGATAGTTTGATTAAGGCAAGGGATGAAGAGAATATCCGTAAAAATGAAGAGGAAAAGGTTAAGTGGGCAAATGAAGGATTATCTCTCTTTGGCGATATCTTACGTCAGAATAACAACAATCTATCGGCTTTAGGTGATGAAATTATCAAAAACCTTGTATGGTACTTAAATTCTGTTCAGGGAGGGCTTTTTGTTATTGATGATAAATCTGAAACAGAGAAATACGAGTTGGTTGCAGCATTTGCTTTTGATCGTAAAAAATATTTAAATAAATCTTTTGCTAAAGGCGAAGGATTAGTTGGTACCTGTGCTGCTGAACGGGATATAATTCATTTAACTGAGATTCCTCAAGAGTATATCGAAATAACATCGGGACTCGGAGGTTCAAACCCCAATGCCCTTTTACTTGTTCCCCTTATTGTTGAAGATGAAGTATTAGGAGTAATTGAGCTTTCGTCTTTTAATAGATATAAACCACATGAAATAGAGCTTGTTAAAAAACTCGCACAAACCATTGGCTCAACCATACATTCAGTAAATGTTAATACTCGAACTGCAGAACTTCTACAAAAATCACAGGAGCAAGCTGAAATGATGGCTGCGCAAGAAGAGGAGATGCGCCAGAATATGGAAGAGTTGCAATCGACACAGGAAGAGGCTTCGCGGAAAACATCTGAACTCGAAAGCCTTGCCAATGCATTAAATGCTTCGGTTTATCTCATGGAGTACGATACTTCTGGAAATATAATTACAGTTAATGATTCGTATCAATTACTGCTGGGTATTCCTCGCGATAAGATTATTGGCTCTCACCATTCAACAGGATTAGTAATGAATGATACTCAAAGAATTACTTATGAACAGTTTTGGTCTGATTTACGGAGAGGAATCAATAAGAAGCAAACTTCAAAATTTACCAATAATGGAGTTGAATACACTCTTTTAGAAACATACACTCCAATTTACAACAGCATTGGTGAAGTAAGTAAAATTCTTAAAATTGCTGTGGATATAACAAATGTTTAATAGATAAAGCATTAATAATTAGCATAAACGAAGGGGTAAAATTTATTTTACCCCTTCAACTTAAACCATGTTAATGAACTTCTAAACGAATCCCAAGCATTCCTTGACGTAAACACCATTTTACGCTTATCTTTGCAAAAATATTTTTCAAATGCAGCGTTATAAAAGTGATTTTTTAGTAATCGGTTCCGGAATAGGTGGATTAAGCTATGCTCTTAAAGTAGCCGATTATGGGAACGTAATTCTTATTACAAAATCAAGCCTAGAAGAAACCAATACATCCTATGCCCAGGGAGGAATAGCTGCCGTTACATATGATCCCGATACTTTTGAGAAACATGTTCAGGATACTCTTATTTGCGGAGATGGTCTTTGCAATGAGGAGGTTGTTCGAATGGTAATCTCCGAAGCTCCTGTGCAAATCAGTCAGTTGTTACAGTGGGGAGTAAAGTTTGACAGGAAACAAAATGGTCAGTACGATTTAGCTCGCGAGGGAGGTCATTCCGAACATCGAATTTTGCACCACAAGGATAATACTGGATACGAGATTCAAAGAGCATTATCGCAAAAGGTAAGAAAGCATCCCAATATTCAGGTTTTTGAAAACCACTTTGCCGTTGAAATATTAACTCAACATCACCTAGGCGTTCAGATTAAGAGAGGCAACCCCGATGTAACTTGCTTTGGAGCGTATGTTCTAGATCTAAAGACACAAAAGGTTAGCACCTTTTTAGCTAGAGTCACAGTAATGGCTACAGGAGGAACGGGCAATATTTACCATACAACTACCAATCCGTTGGTTGCTACAGGAGATGGTATTGCTATGGTATACAGAGCAAAGGGTACTATTGAGAATATGGAGTTCATTCAGTTTCATCCAACATCTTTGTATAACCCCAAAGAAAGACCATCATTTCTGATTTCTGAGGCAATGAGAGGCTTTGGTGCCATTCTAAAAACTAGAGATGGTAAAGATCTTATGAGTAAGTACGATAAACGGGGTTCACTTGCACCTCGCGATATCGTTGCACGAGCAATTGACCATGAAATGAAAACCCGTGGTGATGATTATGTTTATCTTGATGTTACAGCAAAAGACCCCAACGAGATAAAAAATCATTTCCCAAATATTTATGAAAAGTGCTTATCCGAAGGAATTGATATAACAAAGGATATGATTCCTGTTGTTCCTGCTGCACATTTTCTTTGTGGCGGTATAAAGGTGAATATGAACGGCGAAAGCTCAATCCATAGACTATTTGCCATTGGTGAATGCTCATCTACTGGACTCCATGGAGCAAATCGACTTGCTTCAAACTCTCTGCTTGAGGGTATTGTATATGCCGAAAAAGCATCAAAGTATTCGTTGCAAATATTTAAGGAAATTGAGTTTGCTGAAGAAATTCCAAATTGGGATTATGAAGGTACTACCCATAATGAAGAAATGGTATTAATTACTCAGAACTATAAAGAGATGCAGCAGATAATGAGTAATTATGTTGGTATTGTACGTTCAAATTTACGTCTCGAGCGGGCCCTTGTTCGTTTGGAAATAATATTTAGAGAAACAGAGGATCTCTACAAAAAATCAATTCTTACTCAAAACCTTTGTGAATTAAGGAATCTCATTAATGTAGGGTATTTGATTATTAAAAACGCACAAAAAATGCACGAAAGTCGTGGCTTGCACTACTCAATTGATTACCCAAGGCAAAGGGGGTCTGAGTTTTAATATTGTCTAAACAATCAGCAAATTACATTAAAATATTTCTGCACTTATTTTTTAGTTTAGCATCTTTAGGTGTACCTTTGTAATCCTTTTTCATAAAAATTGGTGATGCGAGTTTTAGTATTATGTACAGGAAATAGTTGTCGGAGCCAAATGGCTCAAGGACTTTTACAATCATTTGATCCTAAGTTGGAGGTTTATTCAGCTGGAACGAAACCTGCTTCGTGCGTAAATGAACATGCTATTAAAGTAATGGCAGAAATAGGAATTGACATAAGTACAAATAAACCTAAAAGCGTGACCCAATTTTTAGGAGAAGAGTGGGATTTTGTAATTACTGTTTGTGGGGGCGCAAACGAGTTTTGCCCAATGTTCTATGGAAAAGTAAAGCATCGTGTTCACCTTGGATTCGATGATCCTTCTTTAGTAACCGGACCCGAAGAACATATTATAAATGAGTTCAGACATACTCGCGACAGAATAAAACAAAAATTATTCAAGTTTTACGAAGAAAATTTAAAGGAGGGTTAGTTTAATCCTCCTTTTTTATTTTATTCAGAGAGATAAAAATTGAATAAATTGGTTGTGTATATTTACAAATGCTTTGTTTACCGATTTAATATATAGATTACTATGCTTAGATTGATTTTGATAGTAGGGACAGGCGGATTTTTAGGAACTGTTTCGAGATTTCTAGCATCACGATATATTCAAAACCATGTGTTTTCGTCATTCCCCTACGGAACATTTATCGTTAATATTATCGGATGTTTATTGATCGGCATTTTTTTCGGATTATCCGAAAGGGGAAATCTGATGAGTTCGGATTGGAGATTGTTTTTAACCGTTGGTTTTTGCGGAGGGTTTACCACTTTTTCAACCTTTGCTAACGAAAACATCGCTTTACTTCGAGATGGAAGTTTTCTATTCTTTGCATTATATACAAGTTTAAGCGTTTTTTTAGGGCTACTAGCAACCTATTTTGGAAATTTAATCACTAAAATCTTTTAGCTATGAAAGGTGACGCAAAATTACTGAGGATATTCCTTAGTTCAACAGACCAATACAATCATGAACCTTTATATGAGTTCATTGTATTTAAAGCGAAGCAGCAGGGCATTGCTGGTGCAACAGTATTGAAAGGAATAATGGGCTATGGTGCATCAAGTGGGGTTTATTCACCAGCTAGCTGGGAGATTACAGTGAAAGTTCCTTTGGTTATTGAGATAGTAGATGAATCGGAAAAGGTAGAAAAGTTTTTAGATATGATTCTCCCAATTTTTGATGATCTCGATAAAGGTTGCATGATTACTGCTGAATCGGCAAATATTATTTTACACAAAAAGGGTTCGAAGAAGTCAATATAGTTTAAGCATGAAAATTCTACTCCTTTGCACAGGGAATAGCTGTCGTAGCCAAATGGCAGCGGGAATTCTGCAATCTCTTGATAGTAGTTTAAAAGTGTTTTCTGCTGGGACGAAACCCGAAACAGAGGTAAATAGATTTGCAATTCAGGCGATGGCAGAAGTTGATATAGATATTAGTGCAAATTCTCCAAAATCAGTAGAAAAATTCTTGGGCGATGATTGGGATTACGTTATCACACTTTGCCAAAAGGCAAATCAGAGTTGCCCCCCTTTTACGGGACAAGTAAAGCAGCGTTGGCATTTAGGCTTCGACGATCCTGCCGACGCTCAGGGAACAGATCAAGAGATTCTTGAAGTTTATCGAAAAAGTCGCGATGAAATTAAGGAGGCTTTTGAAGCATTCTATAACAGCCAAATTCTTGGACTACACAGCTGTGGTTGCCGTGGGTAAAAAAAAGAGTACAAACTCTTTTTTATTATTTAATAATGACGTATGTTTGCGACATTAGAATTTAGGTATGAATAAATCAGAAAAATTTGACAACAATTTGCAGGAACTTGCAAAGTTTGCGAAGGCCATATCACACCCAGCAAGGCTTGCAATTCTTCAGTATTTAGCTGAAACAAAAACATGCATTTCTGGTGATATATCAGACTTTATTCCACTTAGCCGAACAACCGTTTCGCAACACCTTAAGGCACTTAAGGAAATTGGTCTTATACAAGGCGAGATAGATGGGCTGAAGATTAACTATTGTATTTGTACAAGTGAAGTGGAAAGAGTATTAAAGCAGTTCAACACCTTTTTTGAGCCTATTGAAAACGTAAAAAATTGTTGTACTAAAAAATGATACCACAATTAGATATACAAAATTTAAGACCTGCAACCTATTTTGTTCCATCGGTTTCAACTACTCTTGGACTTAAAGATTATATGGGTGCTATTAAGGTTAGATGGGGATTTGGTCGTAATAATTATAAAGTTAAACCCGGACTTTATAAAGTTGGAAAACCTAAAAGCGAATCGGATGTTTTTGTATCAGCTAACTATAAACTTTCATTTGATTCGCTTAGAAAAAACTTAGCCAATATCGATGCTTGGCTTCTTGTAATCGACACAAAAGGAGTTAATGTATGGTGTTCCGCCGGAAAGAAAACGTTTAGCGCCAAAAATATTGTAAAAAGTATTAAAGAAACCTCTCTTGAAGGAATTGTAAAACACAGAAAAATAATTTTACCACAGCTAAGCGCCCCAGGGGTTGCTGCCCCTGAAGTAAAAGAGCAATCCGGATTTCGGGTTATTTATGGTCCGGTTCGTGCAAAGGACATAAAACCATTTATTGATGCTGGTTATAAAGCAACACCCCAAATGCGCAAGGTTACATTTCCACTCGGAGAAAGAGCAAAGCTAATTCCTGTGGATTTAATGTATGGAAAATATAAGCTTTTAATTGCATTGGCTCTTGTCTTTCTTATTTCTGGACTTGATAGAACAGGTTTTTTGTTCTCTAAAATGATAAGTACATCTTCATTTCCAATATCTAATGTTTTAGGAGGATATCTTGCAGGCATTGTTATTACACCCTTAATGCTACCATATATTCCTTTTCGAACATTCTCATTAAAAGGGGCAACAATGGGAATTCTACTAACCATTGTTTTAATGCAGATTTTTAAGGTTACAAATCTTGAGATTGTAGGCATGGGTTTTATAAGTATAGCAATATCATCCTTTGTTGCGATGAATTTTACAGGATCATCAACATATACTTCTCTTTCGGGTGTCCTAAAAGAGATGAAATGGGCAGTACCATTTCAAATATCATTTGTTGTCATAGGCATTGTTCTATTTATAGTTTCAAAACTTATTTAAAATTAATAGAATGCAATATTTAAAGAATGTAGTAACACTTAAGCTCGACCAGCATAAATGCAAAGGTTGCACGATGTGCACCAACGTTTGCCCTCATGAGGTTTTTTCAATGATAGACAAGAAAGCAATTATTAACAAGAAGGATTTATGTATGGAATGCGGTGCTTGCGAAATGAATTGTCCCGAAGGTGCAATAAAAGTTAGATCAGGTGTTGGCTGTGCAGCCGGAATTATTAATGGTATTTTTCGTGGAACCGAAGCCTCCTGTGATTGTTCAATATCCAAAAGCGATTGCTGCTAGTAATCCTAATCGAATAATATGATTACCCAAAAACATTCAAAATAGTAAGAAGAATCCCCCTATCATTCCGCACTTGGTGCGGAATCTAGTCTCTTTAAATTATAGATTCCTGCTTTCGCAGGAATGACAAGGGAAATACATTGGTTTTAGATGTCATTACAGATAGTAGAATTGAATAAAATTGAACAGCCAATGAAATATTTAATAATAGCGTTACTTTGGTCTGGTTACTGTGCACTTCACAGCTACTTGATTAGTGTGGGTTTTACAAATGCTTTGGCTAAGCTTTTAAAGAAATACTATGCTTTTTACCGTTTGTTTTATAATTTGATCTCTCTTGTTTTAATAATCCCTTTGCTAAAATATACAAATCAAATAGATAGCGCAATCATTATTAGTTATGGACTTCCATTAACAATTGTAAGATATTTTTTAATTGCAGCATCAATTCTTATCTTTTTATGGGCCTTTTTTATTGACTACGATTCTTTATTCTTTTTTGGAATTCGCCAGATAATAAATCAAAACAGGACTAAAAGTACAGAATCGTCAGAAGGGTTAAAGAAAAAAGGGTTACTGGGAATTGTCAGACATCCTATGTACTTTGCATTAATTATTTACTTGTGGTGTCAAACATTTACTCTTGCTGGAATAGTTGTAAACATAGTACTTACAATATATATTTTTGTAGGAACTTGGTTAGAGGAGAAGAAGTTGGTTATGGAGCTTGGAGAGACTTACAGGAAATACCAAGAAGAAGTACCAATGATTATACCATTTACTAAACGACGATCTCTGTAGTTATTCAAAATACTTAAGCTATGAATAGTAATCTTTTCTACCCGTTAGTCATAGTTTGTTTGATAACCCATACTCTTAGAACAATCTATGAGATACTTAAGCATAAAAAAATTCTTATGCCAAGTAGAAAGTCATTTGCAATAATTTTCACAAATATGATGTTACTATGGATTTCATGGTTTGGTTTATGTAGCCTTGATAGCTATACAGTTGAACTTAGCTTTTTTGTGAAGTATGGAGGAGGGTTGATAAGTATTGTTGGTGTTGGATTATTTGTAATTGCGCTTCTAACAATAAAATCACTTGAAAGTTATGAAGGTGATCTAATTACGTCAGGTATCTATTCAAAAATTAGACATCCAATGTATTTGGGGTTTATTTGTTGGTTGATTGGTGCACCACTCTTTTTTGGTGCTGTGTTCTCGTTGTTTCTTTCCTTTTTATTCATTGCAAATGTTTTATTTTGGAGATATTTAGAAGAAATTGAACTGGAAAAAAGATTCAACAAGTACAATGAATACCGAAAAACTACATTCTTCTAAACCCATATTCAAAATTTTTGAATGCTATGAAATTAAATCTTATAAATGGTTTATTTTTTTATTTATATTCGTAATATTGCGAAATACGAATTAGTTAATTATTAAAACATATTGTTATGAATATCATTGTATTAGGAACAGGATGCGCTAGGTGCAAAACCCTTGAGCAGATTACCCGAAAAGTGGTTGCTGATTTAAACCTAAATGCTGAGGTAACCAAAGAGGAGGACATAACCAAGATTATGAGCTATGGGATTATGCGAACCCCGGGACTTGTAGTTGATGGTAAAGTAATACTAAGTGGAAGAATTCCATCTGAAAGTGAATTAAAAGAACTTTTAACGAAATAATAGAAAATCATGAAAAAAGTATTTCTAACTCTTGCTGTAGCAATTATAGCTCTTAGTACAGGAAGTTGTGTTAATAGTAAGACCAATGAAGGAGAAAAGAAGACTCCTGAACTTGCCACGACCACCGAGAAAACTATTCAAATCCTTTACTTCCATGGCGATAGGCGTTGTCCTACCTGCATAAAGGTTGGTGAGGTATCGTTAAATCTTTATAATACAAAGTATGGGTCGAACTCAACAGTAGTTTATAAAGAGGTCAACATTGATAAAGAAGAAAATAAAGCGATAGCAGAAAAGTACCAGATTGCAGGTTCTTCTTTACTGATAGATGTAAACGGCGAAGTAAAAAATATTACTGTCGATGCATTTAAATATGCAAAGACTGACCCATCCCAACTTGAGAAAATAATGTCCGATATCATAGATGCAGGGCTTAAAAAGTAATGTATGGAGTGGCTTCAAAACCTGCTTGATAGTACAAGTATTCCCGTACTTTCTGCTTTTTTGCTAGGAATACTAACCGCCATTAGTCCTTGTCCGCTTGCCACCAATATCACAGCTATTGCATTTATCAGCAAGGATATTGAGAATAAAAGAAGGGTTTTTTATAATGGCTTGATCTACACGTTAGGTCGAGCCATTTCTTACACCGCAATCGGTGTTATCTTTTTCTTCGGAGCGAATCAGTTTAAGATTGCTGGGTTTCTTCAAAAGTATGGTGAACGGATTTTAGGCCCAGTTTTAATCGTTTTGGGACTTTTTATGCTCGATTTTATCAAGATTAAACTGCCTTTCTCAGGTAATTTTTCGGATCGAATCGGGAGCAATGCTCAAAGCGGTAAATTCTGGAATGTTTTACTAATGGGTATTGCATTCGCTCTCGCATTCTGTCCATATAGCGGGGTTTTGTATTTTGGAATGCTTATTCCAATCACAATATCAAGCGCAACAGGTCTTTACCTTCCCCTTGTTTTTGCTATAGGTACGGGATTACCTGTGATTATTATTTCGTACTTGATAGCCTTTACTGTATCGGGAGTTGGAGGTTTTTACAACAAATTGAAAATCTTCGAATTTTGGTTTCGGAGAGTGGTTGCTGTTGTTTTCATTGGGGCTGGAGTTTACTATGTTTATCAATTTATTAGGTGAAACCAGTTCAACCTAAGAATAATGCAATGGTATTAAATTATTGCAACCTGAGCCAAGTTGTCATGCTGAACGAAGTGAAGCATCTGTTTTTTAATGAAATAGATTGCTTTCGACAAACCCTTAAAGGTTACTTTGCTTTGATCAGAACATTGTTTTCAAGTTCGACGGAGCCAATGAAATCTTACATCAAAATCACGTTAGATAGAAAATAACCGCTCCAAGTATAGAGGCGATTTAAAAATGAGATATGAAGAGAAGTGAAAAGAATTTATGGTTGGTATTCGTCCTTATACCTGTATGGTTTTTAGTTTACCGAAGCCTTCAGCCATTAACCGATTGGTTGGTGGATACTGTTCTTGGATTAGAGAAAGGAACCCATCTAACGGAGGCTCTGCGTTTCTTTATTTTCGAGGTTCCTAAGGTATTGCTACTCTTAACGCTAATAATATTTTTTGTGGGGATAATTCGTTCATACTTTTCTCCTGAGCGAACCCGAAAATTTCTGGTTGGCAAAAAAACTTTTACCGGGAATGTTTTGGCCTCGTTACTGGGTATTGTAACACCTTTCTGCTCATGCTCGGCAATCCCCTTGTTTTTAGGCTTTGTTGAATCGGGGGTTCCCTTGGGAATTACATTTTCGTTCCTAATTGCCGCACCAATGATTAATGAGGTTGCAGTTGTATTGCTTTTTGGTATGTTCGGTTGGCAAACGGCATTAATTTATGTTATAACGGGATTAGTTATAGCAATTACTGCTGGTTGGGTGATTAGCAGGCTTAAGCTCGAAAAGTGGGTTGAGGATTGGGTGTATAAAACTAAATTTGGTGAGTCTGGCTTTGAGGACGAAAAACTAAGCTTTAGTGATCGCATTAAGTTTGGATTTGACGCGGTGAAAGATATTGTTGGAAAAGTTTGGTTATATATTATTCTCGGAATTGCAGTTGGAGCCGGAGCACATGGGTTTGTTCCCGAAGATTTTATGGCTTCTCTGATGGGGAAATCGGCTTGGTATAGCGTTCCGCTCTCAGTGCTTATAGGTGTTCCTCTTTACTCAAATGCTGCCGGCATAATCCCTATTGTTTCGGTTTTAATTGAGAAAGGAGCATCATTGGGTACAGCCCTAGCATTTATGATGGCGGTAATAGGGCTCTCTTTGCCGGAGATGATAATCCTAAGAAAAGTGCTTAAACTTCCTCTCATATTCACCTTTGCTGCAATAGTGGCTACAGGTATCATGATAGTTGGCTTTTTATTCAACTTTATCTTTTAACCTAAAAAACCGAAGCTATGGAAAACAAAAAAGTTTCATTTATCGGAGGCGGTAGGATTACAAAAATATTTCTAACCGCTTTTAAAACAAAGGGTGTTGCTTTTCAACAGATATCTGTAATGGATACAAACCCAGAGGTGCTAAAGTCGCTTTCATCTAGTTTTCCAAATATAGAAACAGCGACAAGCATTAACGAGAATGTTCTGAAGGCAGATATTATCTTTCTTGCCATTCATCCTCCGGTTATAGCTGAAACACTTGCAAGTGTTAAAGATAAAATCAACCCCAACGCAATTCTGGTTACCCTTGCTCCAAAGTTTACTATTGAAAAAATATCATTGTTACTTGGTGGTTTCAAAAGAATTGTCCGCTTACTTCCATTGGCATCATCGATAATTGGAGAAGGTTATAATCCCTTTATGTTTAGCAATGAAATTGAAAAGGATGATAGAAATAATCTTTTGAAATTGTTCAATAACTTTGGAAAAACTGTTGAGGTAGCAGAATCAAAAATTGAGGCCTATGCTCTAATTGTTGCAATGGGTCCAACCTACTTGTGGTTTCAGTACTATAAGCTAATTGAGTTGGCAAAGGGTTTTGGGATGGATGAAAAGGAGGCCTTCGACGCTGTAAAGAATATGATTAACGCATCCAGCAAAACGATGTTTGAAAGTAATTTGAATAAAAATGAAGTTATTGATTTGATTCCCGTAAAACCTATTGGCGAGCATGAGGCAGAAATTCTCAAGATGTATGATGAAAAGTTAAATGGATTATTTCAAAAAATAAAACCATAAAATGGAAGTAATAGAATATCAGGATATATCAGTAAAACTAGCACCTTTGCTTGATGCCCTTTCACACCCAGCACGATTACAAATTTTATTACATCTTGCGCAGTACAATGGATGCCCTGCAGGTAGTATATCGGAACGATTGCCCTTAAGCAAATCTACCGTTTCACAGCATCTTACCAAGCTAAAAAAGGCAGGGATAATAACTGCAACGCCCGATGGTTTGTGCCAGCGTTATAAAATCAACGAAGAGGTACTAACAGCATTGGATCAGTATTACAAATCCTTAATTGATACTATTCTTGAACTATCAAAAAGTAAAATTGATTGTCCATGTTCAACTAAATAAATAGAAGCTATGCCATCACAAAAAAGATTGAAATTCCTTGATAGATATCTGACTCTATGGATTTTTCTTGCAATGTTTATTGGAGTTTTTGCAGGATGGCTTAGCCCAAGCGTTGCTGACTTTTGGAATAGCATGTCAAGCGGTACTACCAATATCCCGATTGCCATTGGGCTAATTGTGATGATGTTTCCCCCTTTAGCCAAGGTTAAATATGAAGAACTTGGAGATGTTTTTAGGAATACAAAGGTTCTTGGACTTTCACTATTCCAAAATTGGATATTGGGGCCAGTATTGATGTTTGCCCTCGCAATACTATTCTTTAAATTGTTTCCCGGCGAAAACAACGCTAATCTGCCCTACATGTATGGGATCATAATGATCGGGTTAGCGCGATGCATTGCAATGGTTATTGTATGGAACGATTTGGCAAAGGGTGATACGGAGTATGCTGCCGGATTGGTTGCATTCAATTCGATATTTCAGGTACTTTTCTTCTCTGTTTACGCTTACGTTTTTATTGCAATCCTTCCGGGCTGGTTTGGAATACCAACCAACAGTAGCGTTGAGGCAATAACCATTGGTCAGATTGCTAAAAGCGTGTTTGTCTATTTGGGAATTCCTTTTATTGCAGGCTTTTTGACTCGATTTATACTAATTCGGGTTAAGAGTATGGAGTGGTATCACACCAAGTTTGTACCTAAAATCAGCCCACTCACATTAATTGCACTTCTTTTCACAATAATTGTGATGTTCTCGTTGAAGGGAGAGTACATCATAAAAATTCCCTTGGATGTTGTACTTATCGCAATCCCATTACTTATCTACTTTGTTGTAATGTTTGTTGTGTCGTTTTGGATGAGCAAAAAGATTGGTGCAACCTACGAGCAGTCAGTTACACTTTCGTTTACAGCAGCAAGTAACAATTTTGAGTTAGCCATTGCCGTTGCCATTGCGGTATTCACTATAAAATCCGGCGAAGCCTTTGCAGCTGTTATTGGCCCACTTGTTGAGGTGCCCGTAATGATTGGACTGGTGAATGTGGCGTATTACTTTAAGAAAAAATACTTTTAAATTGCCAATGTGCCAATTGATCAATGAGACAATTTTCAATTGGCAAATTGTCTCATTGCTATATTGATTAATTGTCTTATTGTCCTATTAATACATTGAATTCCTCTGCTCCTGTATCCTTTCGTTTGAGATGTACTCATCGTACTCTGTGCATTTATCGATCATCCCATTTGGAGTAATTTCGATAATACGATTACACACAGTTTGAATAAACGCATGGTCATGCGACGACATCAGGATTACCCCTTTAAAGTTCATGAGAGTATTGTTGAATGCCTGAATTGATTCAAGGTCAAGGTGGTTCGTAGGTGAATCCAGTATCATTACGTTTGCGTTACGAAGCATCATTTTGGCTATCATGCAACGCACTTTTTCCCCGCCCGATAGAACGGTTGCTTTTTTATAAATTTCCTCACCCGAGAAAAGCATTTTCCCAAGAAATCCTCTAAGGAATGATTCAAGTGTATCCGAAGAATATTGTGCCAGCCAGTCAATTAGTTTAATATCTTTTTTAAAAAACTCATCGTTTTCTAAGGGTAGGTATGCTGTTGTTACAGTTTGACCCCAGCTGTACGAACCTGTATCGGGTTTGTCGTGACCGTTAAGAATTTCGAAAAGAGCAGTCATTGCCCTAGGATCACGCGATAGAAAAGCAATTTTATCGTTTTTTTCAAGCCTAAAGTTGAGGTCTTTGAAAAGGGTTACCCCTTCAACCGATTTACTTAGATTTTCAACCTCTAGAATAACATTTCCAACCTCACGCTCAGGGGTAAAAATTATGCCAGGATACTTTCGGGTAGATGGTTGAATCTCCTCAATATTCAGTTTTTCAATCATCTTTTTGCGGCTGGTTGTTTGTTTAGATTTTGCCACGTTAGCGCTAAAGCGTTGAATAAATTCCTGAAGCTCTTTCTTCTTTTCCTCTGCTTTTTTATTCTGGGCAAGATGCTGCCTTAATGCTAGCTGGCTTGATTCGTACCAGAAGCTGTAGTTCCCCGCAAAGAGTTGAACCTTGTTGAAATCGATATCAACAATATGAGTACAAATTGAATCGAGAAAGTGCCTATCGTGAGATACAACAAGAACTGTATTCTCAAAGTTTGATAGGTAGTTCTCAAGCCAACCTACTGTATCAAGGTCAAGATCGTTGGTGGGCTCGTCTAGTAGGAGATTATCGGGTTTGCCAAATAGTGCTTGAGCTAGAAGTACTTTAACCTTCTCTTTTCCACTTAGCTCACGCATCAACTTATAGTGATGATCTTCTTTAATTCCTAAACCGCTGAGTAGGATTTCAGCATCGCTCGTTGCGCTCCAACCACCCATCTCTTCAAACTGATGCTCAAGTTCAGAAACCTTATGCCCATCCTCTTCATTAAAGTCTGGCTTGGCATAGAGGGCATCCTTCTCATGCATTATTTTCCAGAGTTTGGAATGTCCCATCAGAACGGTATCAAGCACAACGCAATCGTCAAACTCAAAGTGATCCTGCTTTAGAACCGAAAGCCTTTCTCGTGGGCCGAATGTTACTGAGCCCCTCGTGTTTTCAACCTCACCATATAGCATTTTAAGGAAGGTTGATTTTCCTGCACCATTTGCACCAATTATTCCGTAGCAATTGCCCGGTGTAAATTTCATGTTGACATCTTGAAATAGGGTGCGCTTGCCGAATTGAACGCCTAGATTTGAAACTGTAATCATTTAAATATTTGATTTGTAAATTTTTAACCCGTGAAAGGTGATTTTTTTAAGAACCGGCAAAGGTATACAATTATTATTGGATGAAAAGAAAAAGGGAAATTTTCAATGAGACAATTATTCAATGTGCCAACGATAAAGATATTAAGGTTCTTGCATTGGCATATTTATTCAAGGATTCTTCTCAACGCCTCAATATAAAAAGTTAACGGGTACAATTTTTCATCGTACCAGAGGGTTGCAAAGTAAAGTCCGATAGGTTTTGATTTTAAGCCATTGGTGTTATATTCTTTTTCAAGCCATTCAAAGGCTTTTGAGCAGGCTTCTTTATCCTTTTTTGAAAGAGAACAGATTGCCAATGAGGTTTCCTCGATGCTACCTTCAATTTCCTTGTATCCACCCCAACTTCCATCTGGGTTTTGTTGTTGCAAAAGACAGCTTTGAGCTGATGAAAGCATCAATAATAACTCCGATCGGAGTTTATAGTCAAGCCAACCGCATTTAAGGCAATCAATAATATAAATGCTGACCTTGGCTGTGCCGTAAACAGGATTCTTTTTATCCCAAGTGTTTTGGTTACCAAACCAGAGCGGGAGCCAAGCCCCATTATGAAGCTGATTTTTTTGAAGAAACTTTACAGCCCTGTTGAGGCATTTAACAAATTTCTTTTTTTGAGTTGATGGAATTTTATCACCCAGAACTTCTA
>Ga0209098_1000193_pt1 | contig 68391 bp, 61 predicted proteins | sample AD_JPNHW1_MetaG_FD_184429 | JGI IMG/M metagenome (GOLD analysis project Ga0209098, IMG submission 184429) | Active sludge microbial communities of municipal wastewater-treating anaerobic digesters from Japan - AD_JPNHW1_MetaG (SPAdes) (version 2) | ecosystem: Engineered > Bioreactor > Anaerobic...
CCATGCAAATCCGATCAGGATTCAAAACAGCATCCGCAACAAAAATGGAGGAGGGGGTATACCCCCCACTTTGCCCAAGACAATGGGAGGGGGGTGATCCCCTGTTGGCCCGGCACACGGGTGGGGGGTATCCCCCCTCTTGAAAAATTAGTGAAGGGGGGGTAGGCCCCCTCCTCCAGGTCTGCCGGTTACAAAACCACCCCCTTTTTTGCATGAGAGTTTCCTGTATTTCGCGTGGAATCTTCGTCGTGACGATGAGGCAGTTCCGGATTTTTTAAGATATTGGTGACCCCCTCCTTTGATCCCGGAGGGGGAGGGGGTATACCCCCACTTTGCCCAAGACAAGGGGAGGGGGGTGATCCCCTGTTGGCCCGGCACATGGGTGGGGGGTATCCCCCCTCTCAAAAAATTTGTGAACGGGTCGCAGGGGGGGTCACCCACCCACTCAATGCAATGAGGGCATATCAGCGAGTCGGTTTACGGTATTTTCGCTGAAGTACTACATTCGGAAGTAAACCGGAGAGAATCAGCCGTTTATTGTGTATTTGAATGCATGAATCCGGCAAATCCTAAAAAAAAGTGATTATTCTTCCCGGAACATCCTGTCGATTGCATGGGCAGCATTCTTTGCATTCCCCATCGCAAGGATTACCGTTGCTGCGCCGGTTGCCACATCTCCGCCGGCAAAGACATTCCGGATAGATGTGCGGCCGTTTTCATCGACAATAATGTTGCCGCGTTTGCCACGCTTGAGTGCCGGGATTTCGTTGATTAAGAGCGGGTTTGGACCCTGCCCGATTGCGCCGATAAAGACATCGGCTTCAATGGTAAACTCGCTGCCGGCAACCGGTGCCGGTTCGGGTCGGCCGCTTGCATCGAGGTCACACATCTCCATTTTCACGCACTCAACACCGGTCACGGCTTGTTCGCCAAGGACTTTTACCGGGTTTGTGCAGCAGACAAATTTCACGCCCTCTTCCTTTGCCCGTGCGATCTCCGCTTTCCGGGCAGGGAGGTCTTCGTCACGCCGGCGGTAAACGAGCGTTACGTCGCCACCGAGTCTCCGGGCGACACGGGCTGCGTCCATCGCGACATTCCCTCCCCCGGCAACAACAACTTTGTTCCCGCGCTTGACCGGAGTGTCGTATTCGGGGAACTTATCGGCGTGCATCATGTTAATCCGGGTCAAAAATTCGTTTGCCGAATAGACTCCCGGCAGGTTCTCGCCCGGTATTCCCATAAAGTAGGGAAGCCCGGCGCCGGTCCCGATAAAGACCGCATCATAATTAAGCAGTTCTTTGACCGGCACGCTTCTGCCCACAAGGTGGTTGAGTTTCAGTTCAACGCCAAGCGACATGACCGCTTCAATTTCTGCTTTTACTATGGACTTTGGCAGCCTGAATGCAGGAATGCCGTACATCAGGACGCCTCCGGCTGCATGCAGCGATTCAAAGAGTGTTACATGGTAGCCCAGCCGGGCAAGTTCGCTTGCAGCAGTAAGGCCGGAAGGACCGGCGCCGACCACTGCGACACGGTGTCCACGGGGGCTCTTTTTCTGGGGGATAACAGCACCGTTTGTGCGTTCCCAGTCCGCGATAAAGCGTTCAAGCGCACCGATAGCAATTGGCTTATCCTTTATCCCAAGAAGGCACTGGCCCTCACACTGTGTCTCCTGCGGGCAGACCCGGCCGCAGATAGCCGGGAGCATGTTCTGCTCTTTTATGATAACCGCAGACCTGCGGAAGTTGCCTGCTGCAATTTCCCGGATAAATGACGGGATATCGATATTGACCGGGCAGCCTTTCACGCAGAGCGGTTTTTTGCACTGGAGGCAGCGTTCGGCTTCGCCCATTGCCTCATCGACAGACATGCCGCCATCGACTTCGTTAAAGTCTTTGAGGCGTTCTTCTACGGAACGGTCATGCATGTTTTTCCCCTCCACAGTCACAGCCGCAGGCACAGGCATGTTTTGCCTGGTACCGTTCAAGCGACACTTTTTCTTCACCGGTGTATATTCGCAGGCGCTGCATCAGCGCAGCAAAATCGACCTTGTGGGCATCAAACTCCGGACCGTCAACGCAGGCAAATTTTGTCTCGCCGCCAACGGTCACACGGCAGGAGCCGCACATGCCGGTCCCGTCGACCATAATCGGGTTGAGCGAGACAAAGGTTTTGATTCCCGCTGCCCGTGTGCATTCGGCAGTGACTTTCATCATGATCGCCGGCCCGATAATCCAGACCGCATCGACTTTCTCCTGCGCCATGACCTGTTTGAGGACATCTGCTGCAAATCCGTGGAACCCTTTGCTGCCGTCATCAGTCGCAAGGTGGAATTCATCGCAGGCGTTTTTCATCTCGTCCTCGACAATCACCATTGAGGCGTTACGGGCGCCGATAATGCCGATCACCCGGTTGCCGAGCGCTTTTGCCGCACGGGCAATGATCGGCAGGTTTGCGCTCCCGACACCGCCACCGACAAGTACGCAGGTGCCGTATTTTTTTACGTCGCTTGGTTTCCCGAGCGGACCCGCAACATCTGATACATGGTCTCCTGCTTTAAACGCCGCAAGATGGGTGGTGGTCTTTCCGACCGCCATAAAAATGACCCGGAACGAATCGCCGTCCGTTGCAGAGATCGTGAGGGGGATGCGTTCCCCTTTCTCATCGAGCCTGATCATTACAAACTGTCCGGCCTGCGCGTGGTGGGCGACATGCGGCGCCCGGATCCACATCTGGTAAATCTTATCGGCAAGCTGTTCCTTACGTTCTACCCGGTACAACCCTTTCACTCCGTTATATTTACTGCAATGTATCGTATACGTTAGATGGCAAGCTTCTTTATTTTACGCACCCGCACTGCAACACCGCGTCTGGATTTTTTCATCTCCTCCGCCGACATTGCCGCCCGCCCGGTCGCCGTTGCCTTTGGCCCGACCACAAGGACTTCGTCGCCTTCCCGGATTTCCGGGTCGACGCTCGCAACACCCGGGACGAGCACATCGCCTTCGGGTACGAAATCACTGATAGTCACCCGGTAGCCCTGCGGGACGAGTGCCCAGCCTTCAAAAGTCGGGCGCAGCAAACCGTTCCCGGTATCGATTGAGAAGAGCTGCTGGTTATTCTTTGAATAGAACAGTTCCGGGAAATGGCCCCGTGAAAGCATGCCTTTTGTATCGACATCGCAGCCGAACTGGTACGAGAGCATGCCGTGGAGCCGGTCGTCTTTTACTCTGCGCTCGCAGTCAAGCGACTTACTCAGCTGTGCAAGTGCAGTATCGCTTGTCGGGTGCTCCCGGCAGGAATATTCAAGGGTAATTCCGCAGGTCTCTGCCGCCATTTCCGCAACTTTCAGTGCGCCGCCTTCGAGATGGGCGATTACGCGGTCGTACTTGTTCTTTGTAAGGTACCGGGCGACAATATCCGATATGTACGCGCATTCTTCGGCGTCCCAGTAACCTGTGACCGGTACATCATAGTGCATTGCAGGGTATACGCATTCAAGTTCGCGGGGGACAAGTCCGAGCGGGGACGTAATAATAAGTTCATGGGCGCGTCCGGCAATCGCCATCTGGAACCGGCGGTGGCTCTGGGAAAGGGAATAGGGTTTTTTTGCCGAGCAGGGGAGAAGGACGGCAACCGTTGCTTTTGGCGGCCTGTAACGGGTAAGGAGCCGTTCTGCAAACCTGCGCACCTCCACTCTCTGCATCGATTCCCCGGAGTTTGCCCGCATTACGCCGGTCCGTGCGACCGGTGCGGACGGTTCTGACCATTCATAGTCCTGGTCGATATGACGCATGATGGCAACGTGGTTCGCGTTCATCCGGCACCGGGCCTCGACAAGCTCGCGGAGTTTCGACTGCCCGATGAAATACCGGACGAGCGCGATTTCACTTTCAAGCTCAAGACGGTTGTGTGTTTTTAAGTCGCCTGCCCTGCATCCTTCACAAGTGCAGATCCCGACCTTCTGCGCATCTGCGGGGAACTCACTTTCAGGAGTGCAGAACAAGCCCTGCGCAGATTTGAGATCGACTGCGGTATAATCGAAAAGGTCAAATCCCGTGTAACAGAGAATATGGACGTTTGAAGGAAGTGCTATGCCCGGCGCATACCAGAGCGTGTCGGCCGGGGTTTTTTCTTTAAGGTTTTTGAGCCAGTCGACATAACGCCGTGGATTGGAGACGGCCGTATGCCAGTTTGCCACCATGACCACATCGCCGCTCTCTGCTTTATTGTCAAGCACCGGGTGGATGGCGACAGGCTGGTCCTTGCCCTGGGTCAGATAGGTTTTGACAAATTCGGCAGGTGCCCCCAGCGGGACGTTTGTGCCATGCTGTCCTGCAAGTGACGGAAAAACTGTTTCTGTATCGAGAACCGCAGGAAATATCACCTGCCCTGACGGAGTATTTTCGCAGGCAAAAATCCCGGCCCGGGCCAGACCGTCTCGTTTCCTGATATCGATCCGGATCATTCAACCAGCTCCGCGACATCCCCGGTTTCCTTTTCAAAAACCGGTTTCCATTCCGGGTGAAGTCCGGCAACAGAGATCCGGCTCTCCTTGTGGGTCTCTGCAAGCATCCTTATGCCCCGGCATCCCTGCCTGATCATTGCAGCATCCCATTCGGGGATCTCGCTCTGGCCGATGGGGAATGTTTCCTTTAACTCCGGGGGGTATGGCCCGAACGGTGGCTTGAAGAATAATACGGTATCGTACCCTTCACGGATGCCATTGTCGCACGCGACAAGGACATTTTCACCGAGACGCAGTCGCGAAAGTTGTTTCTGGTACCTGATGACTTCAGTCCGGGCACAGCTTTCGTCACCCCGGTAGAAGAACCGGCGCTTGTGTGTCCGGTCGAACTGTTCCAGTTCTGTATTATGCAAAAGCAGCCGCCTGTAACCCGAAAGAAGCTGGGGGTGGTTCCTGCACCGCTCATCGACAAGTTCCCAGAGTGTCCCGTCTGTTATTGCCTGCCGGATCCGTGAGATTTCAGCGAGGGTGACGGCAAGGTTATGGAGTGCAAGAAGCCGGGTCCGGTCTTTTGCAGTTCGGAGTTGCTCTGCCGTATGGCTCCGGCAGACTGCACACGAACAGGGAAGATCCGAAAGTTCCTCGATCTTATAACTGCCGTGCGACGTAAGGTACCGTCCTTCTTTTGCATACAGCGCATAGGCAGCGGAATCGAAAAGGTCGCAGCCCATTGCAGCGGCAAGCGCAAACATAGACGGGTGACCGGCACCAAATAGATGGACGCATGATGAACGCGGGATCGTGCGTTTTGCAGCCATGACAACGTCAACAAGGTCCCGGTAACGGTAAGCTTCCATGAGCGGGACAACTGCACCAATCGGGCAGAACGAGAAACCGAGATCACCGACTTCTTTTCCCGCTTTTTCGCGGAGATCCGGATAGAGACTTCCCTGAACCGGCCCTGCAAGCGGGGCATCGTTCCCGAACAGTTCCTTTGCCTCACGGAGCCGTTCCATCGTAATGGCAAGTTCCCGTTCCGCAGTCTCGCGGTCTGCATCCGGGGATGTCGGGATATCAAGCGGCACCCAGATATCGCTCCCGATATCGCGCTGGTACGTGAGCGTCTGCTCGTTTGTAATGGATACCTCGCCATAGACCGAGAGCTGGAACGATCCGGAGTCAGTCATGATAATGCCGTCAAAATCGAGCAGTTTGTGAAGTCCTTCTTCTTTTACTCTTTGGCTGTACTGTTTGCTCTGGGAAAAAATGTAGGCGTTTGTGATAAGCGCCTCGACACCCATCTCCTGTAACTCCTTTGGGGTTACAAGCATAAGGTGAGGGTTGATAACCGGCAGAAGCGCCGGTGTCCGGATCACTTTTTTTCCGGCAACCAGTTTGCCGGTCCGTCCTGCAATATCACTGTCCAGGCTCTCGAATGAAATCGCCATGCCGCGGTGGTACTCCTGTTCTCATATGGTATGATCCGCTTTTTGTTAAACCGATCCCTTAAACGTGCCGGAAAATATCTGGCCTTCAAAGGTCAGGATCTCGATAACCGGCTGCTGCCAGCAGTTGGAGGGAAGTCCCGCCTTCTGGCAGGTCTGTTCGAGGAATGTTTTTGCGTCCCAGTTGTACTCGGTTGCCACCTGTGGGAGCAAAAGACCGCTTGTGCCATAGCCCCGGGCAATAAGTCCATGCCGGCCTACTTCGATATGCTTAGGCCGGTCGGCCGGGTCACAGGTCAGCGGGACCGGTTCGGTAAGAACCGTGACCTCGAAATCAAGCGTTGCAACTTCAGTCTTTTTGACACCCGGGAACCGGGGGTCTTCAAGCGCCGCAGCGACAGCGGCATTTTCAATGGCCTCTCCAAGCGGCATAACCGGGTAGGGAAAACCGATACAGCCCCGGAGTTCGCCGGTTTTTGTCAGGGTCACAAACACTCCCCGTTTCTCCGAAAAAACCGGGGTCAGGGTAACCATCGGTTTTGGTTTTCGCAGAATTGTATATTCAATTGCCCCCCGGGCGAGCCGGACAGCAAGTTGACCTTCTTCCGGAGTCAGCAGTTGCATACCACACTTCTCCTGTTGTGTGAGACATTCTTCCGGGACTGTTAAATTAGTTGCCCTTCCGGAACGCCAAAATGGGGATTTGAGGTTTAGCCAGACTGTACCATTCTTAAACTCAGTTCGCCCATATATAGTCGTGAGAGGGAGAGAGCGGCTGACGGTAGCCTTTCATGGCTGCTGAGGAAAGTCCCCCCACCAACCGGGCACGCAGCCATACACAAGTATGGGTGGCGAGAGTCACGGCAATGGCACAGAAACGACACGGCCTGTTCCCAGTCATGATGCGGCTGAATCCTTCGGGATGAGAAGTGCGGGAAACCCTGCACGAGTAACCCGCTGAGCGTTTTAACGGAACGGGATACGATGAAACGGCGAAACCCTGCGGGTGCAAGCCAGAACAGGGCAATGGATCGTCCGGTATCCGCCCGGGTATGGCGCAGAGCTGAATGCCGCATGAACAGAAGGAGGCTTACTCCTCCCACTCACCTTCTTTAAAAAAAATGAGACTATCTCTTTATCAGGGCTGCACCAGAGTTTCCTGTTGTTAACTGTCGGATTGCTTTGGGAATCTGCGGGGTTCAGGCAAAAGCCGCAAGATCCATGAGATTTGATGAACCCCATGACATCAATGAGTGCATGATAGATTCAGATTCCAGAAGAATCACGCCAAGGATGACAATGAGACTTTGATAGATGCTGGTTTTGTCAGGTACTGGTTTTTCCTTTTCTGGCGCGGGGTTATGCAAGCCGGTATATTGTGAAGATGGATATCCGCACGCAGACAGGACATCATAGGAATCAAGGGGTGTATCATCTCTTGTCTCCGCGACAAGTGCAGTAAGGGTAACAAGGGATTCCGGAAGCCTGGTGCCATACATTTCAGTCATTGCAACCGGAATTTTCATCTGCACATAATTACGGACACTCCACCGGTCAACGACAATGCCGACCCGCTGCAGATATGCCGATGCACGGGCATAGGGCATCATCGATGCAAAGGTTACACAGAGGTCAACAACTGGAGATCCTATCCGGGTTCCCGGGTAAAAAGGCTGGTCTGCATAGACAACCCTGCGGCATTGTCTGCACTGGAACCGTTTTACCTGAACCATGACGGTGCTCTGTATATTGTCCGTCATAATAACAGCGAATTGTTTACTCCGGATGTCATAATCCGTGACTTCACCCCCGCAATGAGGGCAACATTCCTGGGTGTTAAACAGGATACCTTTACATGCAGAAATGGTCGCAGGTATCACATCGGAAAGAATCGGGAGGATCCGGTACTTCATTCTCATTTTTTTATTCACTGCCTGTATTCCGGGAAACGGATTTTTTTGTGATATTTAATTCTTCAGATGATAACCTTTTATTATTAAAATTCCACCATTGTTCACCATTTTTATAACATGTTTCAGAATATTAATAACCTCTTATTCAGAAAAAGTGACTTTGTTCAACTATTAAAAGTGGTTAACTTTTGTGTGTATGTGAACCCTTTGTTTGAACAGAGTGCGTGATTTAATGATAGAAACAAAAAGTGCATTGAAATACGTGCCCACGACGTGTCCTTACTGCGGTGTAGGCTGCGGCCTGAACCTCGTGGTTAATGACGGTAAACTCGTGGGAGTTGAACCCTATAAGCGCAGCCCGATTAATGAAGGCAAGCTCTGTCCCAAGGGCATGACCTGCTGGGAACATGTCCAGAGCCCGGACCGGCTGACAACGCCAAAGATCAAGAAGAACGGCAAGTTCGTCGATGCATCCTGGGACGAGGCCATTGACCTGATTGCAAAGAAGTTTAAAGAGACTTCAGACAAGTATGGTCCAAAATCTCTTGGTTTCCAGACCTCGTGCCGTACCGTGAACGAAGACTGTTACGCCCTGCAGAAGTGGGCACGTGTCGCATTCCAGACAAACAATGTTGACAACTGTGCACGTATCTGCCACGGACCGTCAGTTGCCGGTCTTTCCCTGTCGTTTGGATCCGGTGCCGCGACAAACCCGTTTGAGGATGTCTTAAACTCTGACCTTATCGTCATGTGGGGGTCGAACGCAGTTGAGGCTCACCCGCTTGCGGGCCGGCGTGTCATGCAGGCCAAGAAGAAGGGAATCCCGATTGTCGTGGTTGACCCAAGGTACAGTACAACAGCACGGCTTGCCGACAAGTGGATTCGGTTCAACCCGTCAACCCACATTGCGCTCGCAAACTCCATGATGTACTGGATCATCAAGGAAGGTCTCCAGAACACAGCGTTCATTAACGAGCGGACAAAAGGCTTCGATGACCTCAAGAAGATGGTTGAGAAGTACGCGGACTGCGAAGAAATCCACGGTGTCCCGCTCGAGACCGTCAAGGAATTTGCCCGCCAGTATGCACGGGCAAAGAACGCGGTTATTATCTACTGTCTTGGCATCACCGAACTGACAACCGGTACCGACAACGTCCGTTCGATGGGCAACCTTGCGCTGCTCACCGGTAACATCGGACGCCCGGGTGTCGGCGTGAACCCGCTCCGTGGCCAGAACAACGTGCAGGGTGCCTGTGATATGGGAGCATACCCGAACGTTTACTCCGGTTACCAGGCATGTTCCGTTGCCGACAACCGTGCAAAGATGGAAAAAGCATGGGGCATGAAGGAAGGTTCCCTGCCTGACTGGTATGGTGTGTCCTTAACCGAGCAGATCACCCAGTGCGGTGACCCCATCAAGGCGATGTACGTCCTTGGCCTGAACCCGGTTGTGTCCTATCCGAACTCCAACCACGTAAAGAGGTCGTTTGATAAACTGGACTTCCTTGTTATCCAGGATATTTTCTGGACCGAGAGCTGCGAGTACGCAGATGTTGTCCTGCCCGGCACCTGCTTTGCCGAGAAGGACGGGACGTTCACGAGCGGTGAGCGCCGTGTCAATCGTGTCCGAAAGGCTGTTGATGGTCCCGGAGAGTCAAAATACGACTGGGAAATCATCGGCATGATTGCGAAAAAGATGGGCCTTAAAGGCTTTGACTGGAAGAGCGCAAAAGACGTCTGGGACGACATGCGTGCCTGCACTCCGAACATGTATGGGTGCACTTACGAGAAGATGGAAAAACCCGAGTCCATCCACTGGCCCTGCCCGACTGTTGAACATCCGGGAACACCTATCCTCCACATCGGAAAGTTCTCCGCAGCGGATGGCAAGGGCACTATGTTTGGCCTCGAATACAAACAGCCAGCGGAAGTTGCGGATGCAGAATACCCGTACACGCTCATGACCGGGCGTGTGATCTTCCATTACCACACAAGGACGCAGACAGATCGTGCCAAACAGTTGCATTACGAAGTGCCCGAGTCCTTTATCCAGATAAACACCATCGATGCAAAGAAGCTTGGTGTTAAGGAAGGCGACAAGGTCAAGGTGACTAGCCGCCGTGGCGAGACCATTACAAGGGCACGGATATCGGATGACGTTGCCCCGAAAGTGCTGTACATGGCGATGCATTTTGCCAATGGTGCAAACAATCTCACCAACACTGCCCTCGACCCGCTCTCCAAGATGCCCGAGCTGAAACATTGTGCTGTCAAGGTTGAGAAGGTGGTCTGAAATGGCAAAGAAAGGCGAAATGCTCTATGCATGGACCAACGATGCAAACCTCTTAAAGAAGGCAGAGTGTGGCGGAGCGGTAACCGAACTCCTCAAGTATGCCCTTGAGAGTAAGACCGTTGATGCAGTCCTTGCCGTAACACGCGGTGTCGACTTGTATGATGCGGTTCCGGTCCTTGTTACCGATCCAAAGGAACTTGACAAGTGCGCAGGGTCGCTCCACTGCGGAACCGTGCTCATGTCCAAGCTGGTAATGGAGTACGCACCCCAGATGTCCGGCAAGAAGCTCGGACTGGTTGTCAAGGGCTGCGACATGATGGGTCTTCTTGAGCTTGCAAAACGCAACCTTGTCAATCTCGACAACATCGTCATGATCGGTGTCAACTGCGGAGGATCGGTCAGCCCGGTCGCTGCACGGAGGATGATCAAGGAAAAGTTTGGTGTCGATCCGAACACGGTTACAAAGGAAGAGATCGACAAAGGCCAGTTTATCATCGAGTACGAAGGTGGCCACAAGGGCATCCCCATGGATGAACTTGAAGACGCAGGCTACGGCCGCAGGTCAAACTGCCGCCGCTGCAAACTGAAAGTCCCCCGCCAGGCGGATCTTGCCTGCGGTAACTGGGGTGTTATCGGCGACAAGGCAGGAAAAGCGACATTTGTCGAAGTCTGCTCAGAGAAGGGTGCAAAACTTCTTGATGGTGCTGTCAAAGCCAGGAAACTTTCCACGGAAGCAGCAAACCCCAAGGGTATCGAGATCCGCGGCAAGGTCGAAGGTGCAATGTACAAACTCGGCGACAAGTGGCGCAAAAACGACTTTGAAGCACTTGCACCGGTTCTCTGGCAGACCATTGCAAAAGAGACCGGCCGCTGTATGAAATGCCTGGCGTGCATCGAGCACTGCCCGGTCTGTGTAACCCGTGCTGACAAGTACGAGCAGCCCGACCTGATGGTCCGGCATGGTTTCATCCCGGCCGACCCGATGTTCCACCTGCGCCGGTTTGCACACATCTCAGATTCCTGCATCAACTGCGGGCAGTGCGAAGAATGCTGCCCGTGTGAAATACCGCTTGCTCTCTTCTCGCATGCGATCCGCACGGAAGAAGACAAATTCTTCGAGCCGAAGATGGGGAAGTCGGTCTATACCAATTAATTTTTTTTATCTGTTAAGCGGTGAAATTTCATCCCGGTACAAAATTCGCCTCATACGCGGGATAAAAAACGTACAGGGGAATAACAGGTTACGGAATCAAACGGCAAAAAAAATCACGGGTCCACAAAAAGTGGAACTGTATTTCCAATTTTTCCTTACTGAATTTTCTCGTAATAGTTCCTGGAATTGCAGGCAGCACATTTCCCATCAACGATAAGATAATCCGGAACGCTCTCCCCACATAAGGGGCAGGTTACCGGTTTCCATTTCGCTTTGGCGGTAACCGGTACACGCACTCTTTCACAGGAAAGGATCTCGCGTTTTGCCCGGAAAATTTCTTCCTGAAGGAGGGAGTCCATCGTTTTTTTCTGGTATTGCGGGCTGTTTGCATACCACATGTCAATAATGGGGAATTTTTTTAGTTTTTCACCATCGACCCAGACCCTGACACCTTCCGTTGTATTACTTTCGGATGCACGGTTGACCGTAATGGCAAACTTACCTATGGGAAGCACTTTAAGTCTCCCGTTACCGGTAGTGCTGTGAGAGATTATCTGGAGTGCATCAGGAAGGCATTTTGGGGTTTCACAGACCGCAAAAATTTTTTCCTTTGGGCTTGCTCCCAGCAGTTCAAGAGCATAATCCACCATGAAGGTACCTATAAGTACTCCCGGTGCAGGTGCGGTATGAAATTCGGTGCACTGGATCAAATATTCCTGTATACTTGGTGAGACGCCGTGTTTCTGAATGCGGGCGATAAAAGCCCCGGGATCGTGATGAAGTCCTTTCTCCATGAAAATTACTTGGTACGTCATCACATTAAACGTTTTATTTTTGGCTTTTGTTATCCGGATTACTTTTATTTCCGGCAGGCAACCCGGTGTTCCTGGGTTTTTTGTTTTTTTACACTGTTGAAATCTACTCCCTTTTCACCTCAACAAGGATGCTTTATCAAAAGAAGCGTCTCGCAGAAAGTATTGTTCCAGTATGGGAATCCGGTATGTTACAATGGCTCCTTTTTGGCAATCGGGGACTGATTCCGGAGATTTTTTGGATGGCAATTTCTTTGGGGCACCTGAAAAAACTGCGAAATTCGCATATAACACCTGCGGAAATGGAATTAAATCGCGCGATTCGGGCGTCTTTTGTTAAATTTTACGTCGGAGTATTAAACTGCGCTAATAGGATCCTTTTAATTTGCTGATTGCGCCCTTACCTCTAGTCCTGGATAGCAGCGGGAGCTTTTCCCCCAATGAGTGTTTCTAATGTTTTCCGGGATTTTCAGGAAAGCGGGTTTTTCATAAATACATTAACAATATCTGGTTAACAAAATTTTGTCCCACCCCATGTATTGTTTTTATTATCGCCATAATTATTCCATAGGTTGGCATTGCCAGACAATGTAGTATCTTACTTGTAATTTCGGTATTATTTTACGTCAGTTGGCCCACTAATATTAATCATTTTTTAGGTTTTTTTCAGAATTCTTATATAATACATTAACAAACGTCAATAATAAGACCAGATTTTTTAACATTTTAAGAAATCTGTGTTAATGTACATTAATTTACTTGGTGAAAGTGCATGAGTGATGCAAAAAACGATCTGAAATACGTAGCTACCACCTGCCCTTACTGCGGTGTAGGCTGCGGTCTTAACCTGGTTGTCCAGGACGGGAAGTGCATTGGGGTCGAACCCTATAAGCGCAGCCCGATTAACGAGGGTAAGCTTTGTCCAAAGGGCGCTACCTGCTGGGAACCAGTGCACAGCCCCGACCGTCTGACAAAACCCCTTATCAAGAAGGGTGACAAGTTCGAGGAAGCCTCCTGGGATGAGGCCCTTGACCTGATTGCAAAGAAGTTCAAGGAAGTCTCCGACAAACTCGGCCCGAAAGCCCTTGGTTTCCAGGTATCGTGCCGTACCGTTAACGAAGACTGCTACGCCATGCAGAAATGGGCGCGTGTTGCATTCAAGACCAACAACATCGACAACTGCGCACGTATCTGCCACGGACCTTCCGTTGCCGGTCTCTCCCTCTCCTTTGGGTCCGGTGCCGCAACAAACCCGTTCGAGGATGTCCTTAACTCCGACCTTATCGTCATGTGGGGCTCAAACGCTGTTGAGGCCCACCCGCTTGCAGGCCGCCGCGTCATGCAGGCCAAAAAGAAGGGAATCCCGATTGTTGTGGTCGACCCGCGGTACAGCCCGACCGCCCGGCTTGCAGATGACTGGATCCGGTTCAACCCGTCCACCCACATTGCGCTCGCGAACTCCATGATGTACTGGATCATCAAGGAAGGCCTTGAGGACAAGGAATTTATCAAGAACCGCACGAAGGGATTCGAAGACCTGAAAAAGACTGTCGAGAAATACGCAGAGGTCTCTGATATCACCGGTGTCCCGACCGAGAAGGTCAAGGAATTTGCCCGCAAGTATGCAAATGCAAAGAATGCGGTTATCATCTACTGTCTCGGCATTACCGAACTGACAACCGGTACCGACAACGTCCGTTCGATGGGTAACCTCGCGTTGCTGACCGGTAACATCGGTCGCCCGGGTGTCGGTGTGAACCCGCTCCGTGGCCAGAACAACGTACAGGGCGCCTGCGATATGGGTGCATACCCGAACGTTTTCTCCGGATACCAGGCATGTTCCGTTGCCGACAACCGTGCAAAGATGGAAAAGGCATGGGGCTTACCCGCAGGCTGCCTGCCTGACTGGTATGGTGTGTCCTTAACCGAGCAGATCACCCAGTGCGGCGATCCCATCAAGGCGATGTACATTCTCGGTCTGAACCCCGTAGTGTCCTACCCGAACTCTAACCACGTCAAGGCATCGCTTGACCGGCTTGATTTCCTCGTCGTTCAGGATATTTTCTGGACCGAGACCTGCCAGTATGCAGATGTTGTCCTGCCCGGCGCATGCTTTGCCGAGAAGGACGGGACGTTCACGAGTGGCGAACGCCGTGTCAACCGTGTCAGAAAAGCAGTCGATGCACCCGGCGATGCAAAGATCGATTACCTGATCTTTGCCGAACTGGCACAGAAGATGGGCCTAAAGGGCTTTGACTGGAAGACCGGTAAGGATGTCTGGGACGACATGCGTGCCTGCACTCCGAGCATGTTTGGATGCACTTTCGAAAAGATGGAGAAACCCGAATCAGTTCACTGGCCGTGCCCGACCATTGAGCACCCGGGAACTCCGATCCTGCACCGTGAGAAGTTCTCGGCAGCCGATGGCCTTGGCACAATGTTCGGCCTCGAATACCGCCCGCCGGCAGAAGTGGCCGATAAGGAATACCCGTACACGCTCATGACCGGGCGTGTGATCTTCCACTACCACACAAGGACTCAGACAGGCCGTTGCGGGATCCTGCACCAGGAAGTGCCCGAGTCCTATATCCAGATTAACACACAGGACGCAAAGGAACTTGGTATCAAGAACGGCGAGAAGATCAAGGTGAAGAGCCGGCGCGGCGAGACAATTACAACCGCCCGGGTGACTGAAGACGTCGCTCCGAAGGTGTTGTACATGGCGATGCACTTTGCCGAAGGCGCAAACAACCTCACAAACATCGCGCTCGATCCGCTGTCAAAGATGCCCGAACTGAAGCACTGCGCTGTGGCTGTTGAGAAGATCAAGGAGGCCTAAAACATGACAAAGAAAGGCGACATGCTTTATGCCTGGACAAACGATGCCGAGATCCAGAAAAAAGCAGAACTCGGCGGTGCAGTTACCTCACTCTGGAAATATGCACTCGAGTCCAAGACCGTTGACGCGATCCTTGCCGTTACAAAAGGCGTTGACCTCTATGATGCAAAGCCGGTTGTCATCACTGACCCAAAGGACCTAGTAAAGACTGCCGGTTCACTTCACTGCGGTACGCTCTTAATGCCAAAGCTTATCAAGAAATACCTTGGCGGAGCAAAGCACACGAAGATCGGTGTCACTGTCAAGGGTTGTGATGCGATGGCATTCTATGAACTTGCCAAGCGAAAACAGCTCGACCTTGACCGCATCATCATGATCGGTGTCAACTGCGGGGGTTCAGTCAGCCCTGTTACTGCCAGAAAGATGATTGCCGACAAGTACGGTGTTGACCCGAACGTCGTACACAAGGAAGAGATCGACAAGGGCCAGTTCATTATCGAGTACGAAGGTGGACACAAAGGTATCTCCGTTGACGAACTCGAAGAGGCCGGATACGGACGCCGGTCCAACTGCCGCCGCTGTAAGATGAAAGTCCCCCGCCAGGCAGACCTTGCCTGCGGTAACTGGGGTGTCATCGGACCGAAAGCAGGCAAAGCGACGTTTGTCGAAGTATGCAGTGAGAAGGGCGCAAAGCTTGTTGACGGGGCAATAAAATCCGGTGTCCTTTCAACCGAAGCACCTAACCCAAAGGGTCTTGAGATCCGCGGAAAAGTCGAGAGCGCAATGATGAAGCTTGGCGACAAGTGGCGCAAGCACGACTTTGAGTGTCTTGGCGAAGGCAAAGACCGGTTAAAGAAGATGATGAGCGAGACTTCCCGCTGCATGAAGTGCTACCAGTGCATTGACCAGTGCCCGATCTGCTATTGTGTTGACTGCACGACGAAGAACCCGGCATATGTTCCCAAAGGCGAACTCCCGGTCAGCTTCATGTTCCACCTGATCCGCTATGCCCACATTGCTGACTCTTGTGTGAACTGCGGTCAGTGTGAAGAAGTCTGTCCGTCAGAAATCCCGAATGCATTATTCATGCACGCCCAGCAGGTTGAACTCGAAAGGATGTTCGGCCATGTCCCGGGTGTCGATATGGAACTGCCACTCATGGCGTTTGTTGAGGAAAGGTCCGAGCGTGCCCGGCTTGCAAACACTGGCAGCGACATGATTTATGAAAATGTGTTCAACCCCATGACAAAGAAATAAAAATCTTTTTTTCGTAAAGATGCAGGAAGCATCTTTTAGTCAATAGTGGTTCAGGTCAGGGCCAGCTGCACATACAGGGTTTGATACCGGATTATTTTGTGTAAAAAACTACCTGACCCGGTTTTAGTATCCAATGTCGTCGCGGTTTATCCATCGTTTCTGCGGGAGCGGGAAATTACAGGCTTTTCGTGGTGAAGAGGGAAAATCACAGGCAGTAAGAATATCAGTCTCGTCAATGGGATTCCCATCATCATGCACTATTGCAAGAGAAGAAAGGGAGAGGACAGACAGCGGCAGGTGAATTCCCAGATTGTTGTTTATGTCTAGGTAGCGGGTGTTGATCCGGACATGGCAACTGCTGATGTGCTGTGTATAGAGACGGCAACTGGAACGGTCGACAAGTATTCCCATAGCAGCGAGATATGCAGGCACACGGTTGACCGGAATTGTCATGGACAATGCAATACAGAGATCGATTACGACAGAACCGATCCGGGTATCCGGGTAAAACGGGTTATCCGCAAGACAGAACCGGTGACAGTCACGGCAATAAAACCGCCTGATGCCAACATATATTGTTCTTGTCCCGTCATCTTTGGTTTTCAGGTGTGCATACTGTTTTCTTTTTGTATCATAACCCACAAGAGGTCCTCCGCACGCGGGACATACAGAGTGTTTTGTAAAGGTGACGCCCTCCACAGCAGAGGCTGCAGTCTGGACAATTTCGACCACAAGCGGGGGCAGGATGGGTGTATTCATATCGTGCGCGCGTCCCGGAATCCTGTATTTTTCAAATAAACAGCGGATAATTGACTTTTTTCCATAATTGACAGAACCATTTTACCATTGATCTACCCCACCAACAATTGAACCCCCTATTATTAATCATTTTTTCCGGTTTTTTCATAGGGATTTAAATACCCTCAAACTTGAATTTTGATTGTTTAAGGTGTGAATTGTATGGAATTCAAGTACGTGCCAACAACCTGTCCGTATTGCGGAACAGGGTGTGGATTTAACCTTGTTGTCAAGGACAAGAAGGTTGTCGGAGTCCAGCCCTGGCAGCGTAATCCGGTTAACGAAGGTAAGCTCTGCCCTAAGGGCAACTATGCCTGGGAGTTTGTCAATTCCCCGGACCGGCTGACCAAACCCCTCATCAAGAAGGATGGGAAGTTTGTTGAGGCAAGCTGGGATGAAGCATATAAACTGATTGCATCCAAGTTCAAGTCCTACAAGGGCGAAGAAATGGCGTGCCTTGCTTCTGCCCGTGTCTCTAACGAAGAGAACTACCTGATGCAGAAATTTGCACGGGCTGTATTAAAGACGCCAAACATCGACCACTGCGCACGGCTCTGCCATGCGTCGACGGTTGTTGGCCTTGCCGGAGCATTCGGTTCCGGTGCAATGACCCAGTCGATTGCTGATATCGCAGAATCAAAGTGCCTGCTTGTTATCGGTACAAACACATTCGAGCAGCACCCGCTGATTGGGCGCCGCATTATGCAGGCAAAGGCAAACGGCGCAAAGATCATTTACGCCGACCCGCGTCTTACACCGACCGGAAAGATTGCCGACCTGCACCTCCAGTTCTATTCCGGTACCGATGTTGCATTACTGAACTGCTTTATGCAGCTGATCCTCAAGAACGGCTGGGAGAACAAGGAGTTCATTGCAAAGCGGACCAAGGATTTCGAGAAGGTCAAAGAAGTTGTGATGAAGGATGCCTACAGCCCGGAGAACGTCTCAAAAATTACCGGGGTCCCTGCAAAGGACATCATCACGGCAGCAGAATGGTTCGGCAAATCCGGCCAGTCAGCTGTTCTCTACTCGATGGGTATCACCCAGCACACAACCGGTGTCGACAACGTCAAGTCGGTCGCAAACCTCCAGATGCTGACCGGCAACCTCGGGAGACCCGGTACCGGTATCTGCGCACTGCGTGGCCAGAACAACGTGCAGGGCGCCTGCGATATGGGAGCCCTCGCAAATGTCTACTCCGGGTACCAGTCTGTGCTTGTCCCTGAGATGAAGAAGAAGATGGAAGATGCATGGGGCTGCAATATTGCTGAAGGCAAAGTTGGCCTGACTGTAACAACCCTGATAAATACCCTTGCAGATGAACCTGGCAAGGTCAAGGGACTCTATATTATGGGTGAGAACCCGATGCTTTCTGACCCGGACCTTCACCATGTCGAGAAGGGGTTAAAGAACGCTGAGTTCATTGTCGTTCAGGATATTTTCCTGACCGAGACCGCCCAGTTTGCCGATGTCGTGCTCCCTGCAAGCTGCTTTGCCGAAAAGGACGGCACCCAGACTTCTACCGAACGCCGTGTCCAGATGTGGAGAAAGGCCCAGGACCCGCCAGGAGAAGCAAAGGTTGACTGGCAGATCATCTGTGAGCTTGCCAAGTATATGGGATACGAGAAGCAGTTCCCGTACAAGAGCGCAGAAGAGATCTTTACTGAAATTTCGAAGGTCACCCCATCGTATGCCGGTATGGACTACCAGCGGCTTTCAAAACCCGAAGCGCTTCACTGGCCCTGCCCGACAAAGGAACACCCGGGAACACCGATCCTCCACAAGGAAAAGTTCTCCCACCCGGACGGTATGGGTATATTCACCCCGATCGAGTGGAAACCCCCGGCAGAAGTTCCAGACAAGGATTATCCGTTACTCATGACCACCGGACGTTGCATCTGGCATTGGCACACCGGCAGCATGACCCGCCGCTCGCCGGACCTTGAGCGCGAGGAACCGACGGGCTGGATCGAAGTCAACCCCGAGGATGCAAAGGCACTGGGAATTAAGGACAAGGAAATGGTAAAAGCGATCTCCCGCAGAGGAGAGATCACAATCGGCACCCGTATCAAGAAAGATATCAAGAAAGGCGTGGTCTTCCTGCCGTTCCACTACGTCGAGTGCGCAGCTAACCTGCTCACGAACAATGCACTTGACCCGGTCGCAAAGATCCCCGAGTTCAAGGCTTGTGCCTGTAAAATTGAGAAGATCAAGGAGGCCTGATCATGGCAAAGAAAGGCGATATGCTCTACGCGTGGACCAACGACGCAGATATCAAGAAGAAGGCCGAACTCGGAGGTGCGGTAACAGCACTCTGGAAATATGCATTAGAGTCCAAGGCTGTTGACGGAGTCCTTGTTGTTACCAAAGGAGCAGACCTTTACGATGCACAGCCGGTTCTTATCACCGATCCAAAGGACCTTGCAAAGACAGCAGGTTCGCTCCACTGCGGTACCCTGCTCCTGCCGAAGCTTATCAAGAAGTACTTTGACGGCGCTGCAAAGATGAAAATCGGTGTCACCGTCAAGGGCTGTGACGCGATGGCGTTCTACGAACTTGCCAAGCGCAAGCAGATCAATCTCGACAACATCATCATGATTGGTGTCAACTGCGGGGGTTCGGTAAGCCCGGTTCTTGCCCGTAAGATGATTGCTGAGAAGTACGGTGTCGACCCGAACGTCGTGCACAAGGAAGAGATTGACAAGGGCCAGTTTATCATTGAGTACGAAGGCGGACACAAAGGTATCTCCGTTGACGAACTCGAAGAGGCAGGCTACGGACGCCGGTCCAACTGCCGCCGCTGCAAGATGAAAGTCCCCCGCCAGGCAGATCTTGCCTGTGGTAACTGGGGTGTTATTGGTGACAAGGCCGGAAAAGCTACCTTTGTCGAAGTCTGCTCTGACAAGGGTGCAAAACTTGTTGAGGGTGCTATAAAATCCGGTGTCCTTGCAACAGAACCGGCAAACCCCAAGGGTCTTGAGATCCGCGGTAAGGTTGAGAGCGCAATGCTCAAGCTTGGCGACAAGTGGCGCAAGAAAGACTTTGAGAGCATGGGTGAAGGAAAAGACCGGTTAAAGAAGATCATGAGCGAGACCTCCCGCTGCATCAAGTGTTACTCGTGTATCCTTGCATGCCCGATCTGTTACTGTGTCGAGTGCACCACGAAGAACCCGGCCTATGTAACACCTGGCGAACTCCCGCCAAGCTTCATGTTCCACCTGATCCGGTTTGCCCACATTGCAGACTCCTGTGTGAACTGCGGCCAGTGCCAGGAACTCTGCCCTGCAGAGATCCCGAATGCACTCTTCATGCACGCACAGCAGGTTGAACTTGAGAAGATGTTTGGCCATGTGCCGGGTGTTGACATGGAACTGCCACTTATGGCGTTTGTTGAGGAACGGTCCGAGCGGGCCCGGCTTGCAAACACCGGCAGCGACATGATTTATGAAAATGTGTTCAACCCCGTGCCAAAGAAATAATCCTATCATTTTTTTATTGAATTGAGGTAATCATGACAAACAGTATGCATGCCTTTGCCCTGCAGGAGCTTCACCGGGTCTACTCCGGTTTTAACGGCTGGATGGTCCAGAAAGAAACCCCGCAGGGTAATGATGGGCTGACAATCCTCCTGGAGCGGATGCACGAAGGCTCACAGGAAACCGCAAAGGTCCTTATCTCCTACAACGCTGCGATCAGTGCCAATGATGTTGAAGACCTCAAGGTGTCCGGTAAACCCCGGTATGGCCGGCTCCCAAGGCACGAATCTGCAATCATTGTCCCAAAGAACACCAATGTCTCACAGGTTCCGGCAGATGTGAGAATTTATTCCATGAGCTCGTTTGTTATTGACAAAGGGGCACTTGTCTGGGAAAAGAGACCCGTCCGGAAGGGTGCAGACGTATCGGTTGCCGAAGCACGTAAAGCTACGGCATAAGGTCCGGTTCCCGGTTTACCGGGATTATTCTTTTTTATAGTTTTGTTGTTTGAAATCCGTTACAGGATGCTGTTTTTCCGGCAATAAAGTTACCGGACAAGAACGAACCGGGAGATTATATCCGAAAAGAAGGATCTTTTTTGTTCAGGATGTATCGCTATAGAGAAGACAAAACAGATTTTATACGGCAGATAATTTTTCTGACCTCAAATGATATTGTATTCCTTGTCAGCCGGTTGAATGATTAGTGATCGGTCGTATCGAATCGTTCAAGGTAGCAATATTCATATGCCTGCTTTTCACCGGGTTTTAGAGCGAGGAGGAGGCTGTCGGCATGGTCCTCGCAGACGCAACTGATACAATATCCAAACGACTGGAGGCCGATTGCATCCTTGCCACAGCGTTCACACTTTTGTTTTTCCGCCATCGTTATCATGTCTTGGAATCTTTTCACTAATACTTCTTCTTGTTTTTACTGCCCGCACATGAAAAATAAAGACGAATTACGTTTTTTGGAAAATATTGCGGGAAAAATGAGAAGATTCTCCCCATATCCGGTAATATGCCCGTTATGCAGGATTATTCCTTCACATGAAAAAAACGAAAAACCCCTGCAAATAAATACCGGATTGTATGACTGCACGGTAACAGTATCCTGCATTAATCAGGAAAAATATCCGGTATTAATTATACCGTTCGAAAACACAAACCCCGAAGACCTTTTTTTCACCGGGTTTAAGTGCGAGCAGGAGGCCGTCGGCATGGTCCTTACAGACATATTCAAAACCGCCTTCCAATGACTGGAACCCGATAGCATCCTTGTCACAACGTTCGCATTTTATCTTTTTGGGTGCATCTGTCATAATTAGTTATTTTTCGTCTTTTCATACATACGTCTTTTTAATTTTTCCAGTGTCGTAATATCTCCAGATTCAAAGTGAAAATCAGAGGGTGGCCTTAACGACAGTGGATCACTGTTTTTTTAAGGAAATCGCATCAATACCTGCAATGATCCTCTGGATGGATTTTTAAAACATCTGCTAATGAAGGAATACCCCCACCCGGACCCTGATGAGGGGAGGGGGTATACCCCTTTTTGGAAAAAAGAAGGAGGGAGGTATGCCCCCTGTTTGCTATAATGAAGGGGGGGAGGGTACCCCCTGTTACCCTGTTATTGTACGCTGTTTTTTTAAGAACATTAAGACGGAGGCTTTGTGCGAAATACCGGATTATAGCAAGGGAACGAGGGGGGTTACCCCCACCCCGGGTCCTGAGGGGGGAGGGGGTATACCCCCACTTGAGAGAAAAGAGGGAGGGGGAGTAGGCCCCCTGTTTGCTGTAATGAAGGGGGGGAGGGTACCCCCCTGTCACCCTGTAATTGTATGCAGTTTTTTGGGAATATTCAGACGGAGGCTTTGTGCGAAATACCGGATTATAGCAAGGGAACGAGGGGGGTTACCCCCACCCCGGGTCCTGAGGGGGGAGGGGGTATCCCCCCACTTGAGAGAAAAGAGGGAGGGGGGGTATGCCCCCTGTTTGCTGTAATGAAGGGGGGGAGGGTACCCCCCTGTCACCCTGTTATTGTACGCTGTTTTTTTAAGAACATTAAGACGGAGGCTTTGTGCGAAATACCGAATTATAGCAAGGGAACGAGGGGGTGGTTACCCCCACCCCGGGTCCTGAGGGGGGAGGGGGTATCCCCCCACTTGAGAGAAAAGAGGGAGGGGGGGTAGGCCCCCTATATGGAGTCTGGATGGATTGAGGCAGGGGGTCACCCCCCCACTATGGCCGCACCCTGCATTTTATCATATTGTCAGCAATACGGACCATAACCGTGAAGGTTTACAGGAAACGATTCAGGTACAGAAATCCTGAGATCCGGTTGTCCATAATTATAAATTTCCGCGAAATGCTGTCATGAGAACCATTTCAAAAGATTGGGATTACATACTCCCGAAATAGTCAGGTGCCTGACTACGGAGATGTTGTAAATCGAGGTTGGACTGTATATCTGGTGAAAAACCGGATGGTTTTATCCGGTAATTTTACCTGCTTTGAGGCAGAGTGCGCTGCACACCAGTTTCTTTTGTATCATATCCGCCAAGTCGTTCGAGAACGGCTTTGAATTTTTGGGATTCAATCGTTTCCACGAGTGCTTTTACCTTTGGATCTGCCATATGCGACGCACGTATCGCGAGTTCATACCGTTCAGTCCCTACCGGCATAAAACGAAGGTTGAGGGCTTTTGCCGCAGAAAAAACCCCCATACCGGCATCCGCTTCTCCGGATTTTACGGCAAGCGCAACGGCAAGATGTGTGGTTACTTCACGGTCATATCCCTTAATATTCCGCGGATCAATGCCCCGTTTACGGAGTTCGAAATCAAGGAGCAGCCGTGTCCCGGCACCTTTCTGCCGGTTGACATAGGTATGGTGTACCAGATCGTCAAATCCAAGACCGTCCCGTGAAATAATGCCCTGCTGGCGTTCCGCCACGCAGACAAGCACGATCTCCTGCCCGGGCATATGTTTTTCGATATAGGGGATATTGTAACTCCCGTCATCAGCGAGGAGGTGCATGGGGGCTGCATGGCATTCGTCGTTTACGAGCGAAATGATTCCGCCCATGCTCCCGACATTTGTTGAATGGAGGTCAATATTCCGGTATTTGAGGAGGTCGCCAAGGTAATCGAGAACCGGATCGTGGCTGCCGGTGATAAGGAGGGCCTGTTCAGCTTCAGCCCTGGGCACCATAAGTGTTGCAGTTACCGGTTTACCTTTCTCTAATCCTTCGACGCCCGGAGGTATGCGGATATAGGCATTTGCCCGGACCGCACTCATCTGTACGCTAGCACCCCGTGACAGGGGAGAAAGCACCCAGCGGCTGCCTACTTTACCCGCCGCACAGAGCACAAATTCCTCGGTGCCGATATCCTTGTGGAGCATGGTTGTGAGCTGGCCGGGAAGTGTGTCCGTGACCGGGGGATTGAGCCCATATCGGCCAAGCATGGGTAAAACAATCTCCCGGAGGAGGGTAAGGGCGGAAAGCGGATACCCGGGCATACCGATCACCGGTTTTTTTCCTACGCAACCGATGATTGCCGGTTTACCGGGTTTTATCGCGATACCGTGGACAAGCACCTCGCCAAGTTCCGCGATGACATCTGCGGTATAGTCCCGCGTTCCTGCCGAGGAACCTGCTGATACAACAACAATCTCGTTTTCTTTGAGTGCTTTTTTTATGGCATCGCTGATAAGATCCGGTTCATCTTTCACAATCGGGTACCGTGTGCATTGTGCGCCGGCGGCAGTCAGAATGGCGGAGGCCATCAGCGTGTTGCTCTCAACGATCTGGCCCGGGGCGGGACGGGTGTGATGATCGACAAGTTCGCTGCCAGTTGGAATAATGCCGATTCTCACGCTGAGTACATCGACATTTTCAATCCCGTATGCTGCAAGTGCCCCGGTTTCATGCGGACGGATCACGTGCCGGGAGGCTAGCACCATCTCTGATTCGCCAATGTCCTCCCCGGCAGGGCGGATATGCTGCCAGGGGGGTACTGCCTTTCGTATAACGTACTGCTCGTTTTCAATCCAGACATCCTCAATCATAATGACGGCATCATACTCAGCAGGAACAATATTTCCGGTATTAACCCGTACTGCCCGGTTGAGGGTAACCGGGTGCTGGACATCAGCACCAGTAGTGTCCCCGCTTTTTACGGCTATACCGTCCATTGCAGCAAGGTGGATCTCGGGAACTGAATACCGTGCTATAACAGGAGATGCGGTTACCCGTCCGGCACACTTTTCAAGAGGTACCCGTTCGACTGACGGCACGCAACCAAAAGAACGTGATACAATTCCCTGTACTTCAGCGAGCGGTTTTATGTCAAGATAGCGTTTTACCATCAAACTACCCCCGATAACGTGTTTTGGGTTGTGATGACCGGAGTGATGTAATTACCCGCCGTAGCAATATCATGGGTGGGAAATTGGCGAGACAGGTTGTGTTTTAGTAATCCGGAAAAATGCGACACGATTATCCCAGTACGGGAAGTATCCGTTCTTTTTTGTGATAAAGAATTGTTTAGGGAAATCTGAAGTGTGCATCAGTGGATATAATAAACAACACAAATCTCCCCCCTGCAATAACAATGGTTCTTAACTTTTCCTGCAATTCAATGATGCTGGAAATCTCCCGGAATAATCCGCGCAGTAGATCCCTGGTGGGGTTCCGGGATGAGATTTGTCCGACGGTAACATGAGTACGCCTTTAAATAGGGGGGCTGGTTATCGGGCGGCGGGTAAAAGGTTGTTTTTCTCCCTTGACATTGGCTGGTTAAGTTAACATGTTAACAATTCTATGTAAACTTGTCCAATTTGTAAAAGAAGCTCAAAATGGTGTCCGATCTGGTGTCTTTATTAGAGGAAAGTACAAAAAAATTGTTGATAGTCATGGTCAGTATCACGGTAAATCTCATATCAGGCAGGACTATCCAGCAGGGTGTAGCGATTGAGAGCGGGAAAGAGAAGCCCTCGTATCGCGAAGCAGCTGGAATCATTGAGATGGACCCCTCGGATTTAAAAAAACTCGGGGCATGGAAGAATACCAATGTTCGGGTTTCAAGCGATTACGGCAGTGTAATCGTAAAAGCGATTGAAGCCACCCAGGGCCCGCACCCGGGTCTGGCCTTCATCCCGATGGGTCCATGGGCGAACCAGATCGTAAACCCGAATACATACTCTACGGGCATGCCGACCTTCAAAGGAACACCGGTGAAAGTTGAGGTGTCACCAAACGAGAAGGTGCTGCTCGGTGTCGAACTGGTCCAGAAATCCTGTTTTGGTGATTCTTCATGAGCAAAAAAATTACAGATGTGATCTGCCCGTTCTGCGGGACTCTTTGCGATGATATCGAGGTTCTTGTCAGCGATGACGGGAAAAAGATCCTTGAAGTCTACAACGCCTGTGTTATCGGAACTGAAAAGTTCATGCATTCGGGCGCAAAGGACCGGATTACCCGTCCCCGCATGCGCCAGGCTGACGGGAGCTGGAAAGAGGTCAGTTATGACGAAGCTGCCGACTATGCCGCACAGGTACTGGCCAAAGCAAAGAAGCCGTTAATGTACGGCTGGAGCTCCACCAACTGCGAAGCCCAGAGCATGGGTAACGAGATTGCCGAGGTCGCGCGTGCGTGCGTCGACAACACCGCAGCAGTCTGCCATGGCACAACCCTTATTGCCGTGCAGGATATTGGGCTTCCGTCCTGTACACTTGGTGAGATCAAGAACCGTGCAGACCGCGTTATCTTCTGGGGATGTAACCCGGCACACGCCCACCCCCGGCATATGTCCCGGTATTCTATTTTCCCCCGTGGTTTCTTCACGGTCAAAGGACAGATGAGCCGGAAACTGGTTGTTGTCGACCCGCGTGTGACTGACACAGCACGGATGGCAGATGTACACCTTCAAGTAGCACAGGGACAGGACTATGAACTGTTATGTGCACTCCGGGTGGCCCTGAAAAAGGAATGGCTACCTGACACTGTTGCAGGAGTCCCCAAAGAGAAGATTTACGAAGTCGCGGAGATCTTAAAAAGCGGGCGTTTCGGGATCATCTTTTTCGGAATGGGTGTCACCCAGTCCCTTGGGAAGAACCACAATATCGATGAGGCAATCGCGCTCACAAAAGACCTCAACGAATACACCAAATACTCGATCATGCCGATGCGCGGCCACTATAACGTGACCGGTTCCGGCGAAGTACTTGCCTGGCAGTTCGGGTTCCCGTACTCGGTTGACCTGACCCGGGGATTCCCGCGGTATAACCCGGGCGACAGCAGTTCAATCGACCTGCTCAACCGTGGCGAGATCGACGCGGCATTTGTGATCGGCAGCGATCCGGGTGCACACTTCCCCATCAGCGCCGTAAAGCACCTTGCGCATGTGCCATTGGTCTGTGTTGACCCGCATATCACCCCGACAAGCGGAGTCTCAAAACTGCATGTTCCGGTCGCATTCAACGGAGTCGAAACCGGCGGAAGCTGCTATCGTATGGATAACGTACCAATCGATGGACGCAAAGTTGTCGATGCCCCGGAGGGCATGCTATCAGATGAAGAGTTCCTTGTCATGGTCCGGGACCGCCTGAAAAAGATCAAGGGAGTGGCGTAAACATGTCAGAATATATCATCAAAAACGGGCACGTATTTGACCCGGTGCAGGGCATCAAGGGCGACAAAGCTGACGTTGCTATCAAGAACGGTAAGATTGTAAAGGACAGCGAGGTCTCGAAATCTGCAAAGGTAATCGATGCAAAGGGCAAGACCGTCATGGCAGGCGCTGTGGAGATCCACGCCCATATTGCCGGTCCAAAGGTCAACCTCGGCAGGATCTACCGTCCCGAGGACAAACTCTTTACCTGCACCCCCACCCACGGCCACGAGCGGATGGGTTCCGGGAATTCCATCCCAAGTACCTTCAAGACCGGGTACGAGTATGCACGGATGGGATACACAACCGCGATGGAAGCCGCAATGCCGCCACTCTTCTCCCGCCACACACACGAAGAGATCCGCGACACCCCTATTATCGATGAAGGTGCATTCCCGGTTTTTGGGAACAACTGGTTTGTAATGGAGTATCTCAAAAACAGGGAAGTTGAGAATACCGCAGCCTATATCGCATGGCTTCTCCGCGCTACAAAGGGTTACGCAGTCAAGGTGGTAAACCCCGGCGGCACAGAAGCATGGCACTGGGGCTTAAACTGCCTGACAGTAAACGATCCGGTTCCGTACTTTGACATCACTCCGGCAGAGATTATCAAAGGCCTGATCGATGCCAACGAATACCTTGGTCTCCCCCATTCAATGCATATCCACCCCAATAACCTCGGGAACCCGGGTAACTATACGACTACGCTCGATACCTTAAAGATCGCACAGGGCATTAAGCCGAAGAACAAGTTCGGCCGCGAGCAGGTCCTTCACCTTACCCACACGCAGTTCCATTCTTACAAGGGAACCAACTGGGGAGACTTTGAGTCTGGTGCAAAGGAAGTCATGGACTATATCAACAAAAACAAGAACATCACGGTAGATACCGGGAACGTCACTCTTGACGAGACCACGACCATGACCGCCGATGGTCCGTTCGAGCACCACTTAACCGAGCTCAATCACCTGAAATGGGCGAACGTTGATGTGGAAGTTGAGACGGCAGCCGGGGTCGTGCCCTACATCTACAGCCCGAACATCTCGGTCTGTGCGATCCAGTGGGCAATCGGTCTTGAACTGGCCCTTTACGCAAAGGACCCGATGCGCTGCTTTATTACCACTGATCACCCGAACGCCGGTCCGTTCACCCGGTACCCGCGTGTCATCAAGTGGCTGATGTCGCAGAGAGCACGTGAGACCCAGATTAACGCGTTCAAGCACAAGGACAAGGTGCTCTCCCAGACTGGTATCGGTGCAATCGATCGCGAGCTGACGCTCTACGAAATTGCGGCAATGACCCGCGCCGGCCCGGCGAAGTCTCTTGGACTTTCCTCCATGTGCGGTGGCCTTGCACCCGGTATGGATGCGGATGTCGTCGTCTACAACATCAACCCGGAGAAACCATTCGAGAATCCGGACCAGATCGAAGCAGCCTTCTCGCGTGCGGCATGTGTCTTTAAGAGTGGTGTCGAAGTCGTGAAAGATGGCGAGATTGTCAGTTCCGGCAATAAGCGCACCCTCTGGGTGAATGCAAAGGTCAACGACAACCCGCAGGTAATGCGCGACATTACCGAGAAGTTCCTGAAATACTACAGTGTTACGCAGGCAAACTACGAATCGCTTGGCCATTCCTTTGTGCCAAACCCGTATGCGCTCGAGGTTGATGCAACCCAGTGAGGTGGAAAAGATGGAAACTGTTACAATTTCAATGAAAAATGTTCCCGCACTCTATCTTGAAGCCGACAACGTATCCCCGGATGCGTTTGCGGGAAAGACATCAGCACAGATTGCCGATCTGCACGTATACGAAGGAAACACTACCGGGAAACTCGGAAACTACTTTGAAGTGAGCGGAAATGCGGGTGCAACCGCAGCCGACACAAAAATTGTGGTCAAAGGGGATGTCAAACGCGTAAAGTACATTGGCATGAAAATGTCCGCCGGAGAAATTGTCGTCGAAGGCAGCACTGACCAGTATGTCGGTGCATGGATGAAAGGCGGCAAAATAACCGTAAAAGGCAATGTCGAGGCATTTGCCGCAACCGCCATGAGGGGCGGGGAGCTTATTATCGAAGGCAACGCGGGCAACTATCTTGGCGCTGCCTACCGGGGCGACTGGCGCGGTATGTCCAAGGGGACAATCCATGTCATGGGTAATGCCGGCAGCGATGTCGGAATGTACATGACCGGCGGAGAGATTGTCATTGATGGTAACGTTGATGTCCATGTTGCAACCCATGCCGAGGGCGGACGTATTATCGTCAAAGGCAATGCAAAGAGCAAAGTCGGCGGCCAGATGGTTGATGGCAACATTTTCATCTTTGGCACGATCGACATCATGATGCCCGGGTACAAGTATGTTGATACCGTCGAGCAGGAAGTAGCCGGCACAAAGGCAAAATTTGCTCACTTTATCGGCGACATGGGCGAGCGGCACAAGACAAAGAAGGGGCAGGTTATCTACGGAAACCTGTATACCCGCGTATAATCTTTTTACCAACTCTCCGGAAGACGAGAGTAATTATCAGAAATAATGCCTGGCAATGATGCCTGCACTAAAACCGCACGACATCAGCATAGCTGAGTAGTTTTCGCGTTTAAGTCTGTTTTTTATGGCATTCTAGAAAGATATCTGCGTTTTTTATGCCGTTTGTATGATTAAATAAAAATGGGTAATTTGTTCCGTTAAACTGACGCGATGTATTATTTTTTATACACGACTGTCGGTTTTTTCTTGACTAAGAAATCAAGTATATACATAGGAGCCCAGCCTTGACAATTTATACTGCCCCTAAAACAGCACTGTGTATAGTCTGCCTTATACTGCTCAGCATGGCGGTCTGTATTCCCGGCGTTACAGCGGTAACCCTGACTACGGGAAGTTCCACAACGACGACCATATCCCAGGGTGACCCGGTCTATATTCGCGGGATTGCCACCGGTCATCCACAGGCCGGTCTTCAGGTCTGGTTTATCGGCTATAATTTTGCCAAAGTTACAACCGTGCAGGTAAACGATGACAACAGCTACGAATACAAACTCAGTGAATCTGATACCAGAAACCTTGCAACCGGCCAGTATTTTGTCCTCATCCAGCACCCGATGATGAACGGCCAGTTCGATGTGGTATATGATGCCGGTTCGGGAACGGTAAAGGAAGTCCAGTCCGGTAAAATACTCTACCGGTTCACCGGCAGCGGCAAGCTCCAGAGTACTGATGCTGCAAAGGCGCTGATGCAGGCTGTCGGCAGCCAGAATATCGATGATACCTTTGCGTCGGTCTCTTTTTATGTCAGTCATCCGACTGTCGCGTTTAACCAGATCGGTGACAAATACCCCGGTGATAAGTTTACTATCACTGGCACGACCAACCTTGCTGCCGGTGACAACCTTATGGTTGATATCTACTCGTCATCATTTGCTCCGACCTCAAAAACCCAGTCTTCCGGTTTTTCCGGTGTCAGTGGCATGGTTAAAGTGGTAAGCGGCAGCGGCGGAATGAACAGCTGGTCTTTTGATGTGGATACTACATCGTTTATCCCTGACGAGTATATCGTGAAAGTATCGGCAGTAGAGCAGGATATGACCGCAACATCACGGTTCAATGTATTGCAGCCGTGTGGTGGATCCAATGGAACGTGCAGCGTCCCGACAATAGAAGAAGTCATCACGACAGTTCCGGCTGTTACAACCGTTATCACAACAGTTCCGGAAACCCTTACAGAAGCCCCGACAAGTGTTCCCGAAACAACACCGTCAGCGCCGTTGCCCGTGGCAGTGTGCTTTGTGAGTATTGCTGCGGCACTCTTGATCCGCAGGATCGTATAAAAAAGGATTGATTACCAGCCAAGGTACAGGGTCTTTGACTGGGTATAACTGTCAAGCGCCTTTGAGCCGTTCTCACGGCCAATCCCGCTTTCATTTGTTCCCCCAAAGGGGATTTCCGGTGGAACGGTAAGGTGGCGGTTGATCCAGATGACGCCAGCGTTAACTTCCTCGTACACTTGTTTTACTATGGCAAGGTCTTTTGTCCAGACCGAGGCGCCAAGTCCATAAGCCGAACAGTTGGCCTCCCGGATTGCGGCATTGAGATCAGGCACCGTCATCACCGGCAATACCGGCCCAAAGATTTCATTGCGAAGGATTGCGGCATCAGGTATAACATCAGTAATAAGGGTCGGCTGGTAGAAGTATCCCTGTTTATGTGATGTGTCTGACAGGGGAGATCCCCCGGTATGGATCGTGCCTTCGTCGCGTTCGGTCACGTTACAAACTGTTGAAACGATACGATCATACTGCTCACGGCTGTTAAGCGGCCCCATATCCGTCTCTGGTAAAAGGCCGTTTCCAACAGCAAGTGCCTCAACTTTTGCCGTGAGAAGCCGCATGAATTCTTCTGCAATCTTTTCATGAAGGTACAGGCGCTTGACCGCTGTGCAGATCTGGCCGGCGTTATAGAACCGTCCCCTAAGCGCACCGTCAACGGCTTTTGGAATATCCGCGTCGGCCATTACAATCATCGGATCGGAACCGCCAAGTTCCAGCGTGAGTGCCTTGAGATGGTCTTTGGTTAATTCCCGGATCTTTTTACCGGTCGTACAGTTGCCGGTAAATGATATTTTTCTTACAAGGGGATGCCGGACCAGTGCCGCCCCGGCAGTTTCACCCGGGCCGGTCACGACATTCAGCACACCGGCTGGCAGTCCTGCTTCCTGGAGCAGCCCGGCAATGCGAAGGTTTGTCAGCGGGGTGGTTGATGCCGGTTTGAGGACAAGGGTATTTCCTGCAAGAATGGCCGGTCCTGTTTTCCATCCCATGATAAGCACCGGCATGTTCCACGGGATGATCGCACCGCAGACTCCGAGAGGGACCCGTGTTACCATGCAGTCCCCGCCTTTTCCAAGGTGAACTGCTTCTCCGGCAGGTTGTCCGGCAATGGATGCATAATATTCGAAAATATTGGCACAGCCCCTTACTTCGTCAACCGATTCGTGGATCGGTTTTCCCTGTTCCCTTGTAAGGAGTGTGGCGAGATCCTTGTGATCCCTCCGTATCAGTTCCGCAGCGCGATACAGGATAAGTCCGCGATCCCGCGTAGTCTTTTTTGACCAGTTTTCAAACGCAGTATCTGCCGCTTCAACTGCTGCATTTACGTCTTCTTTTGACCCGCGCGGGACCCGGTCAATAAATTCGCCGGTTGCCGGATTGATGACGTCGATCCATGTTTCATCGGCAGCGGTGGCCGTAGTCCCGTTGATAAGCATTTCCATAAAAGATTCTTGTCCCCCAGTATTACTGATGGAATTGTCCGCAATCAGGCTATAAAATGGCAGCGGTAAAAAAAATTAATTGGACTTGCAGGCCGAAGGGATGTCAATCTCGATATTTTCCCGTGACAAACTCCGGATACGTCCTGTCTGGGAGGTACAATAAGCACCGGAGCGGTCAAGATGCGCCTTGAACTCAGGACTTTTAACAAGTGAGATCAGGGTAATAATTCTTGGATCGTTTAGCATCTCCCTGCGCATCACAAGTTCATACTGTTCCTGTGCAACCGGGAAAAATTTCAGGCCATGTGAGTCTGCGAGACCTTTTGAACAGATGCCGGCATCAGCCTGTCCTGCCCGTACTGCTGCGGCAATAGCTCCCGGCACTGCCAGTTCGTGATCATAACCCCGGATACGGGATGGCAGAATGTTATGGGTTGACAGGAATGAATCAAAGAGAATCCGTGCCGCAGTATCCCTGCGGGAGTTAACCCAGCAGACCTTATCAAGTGCATCAGGCGAGACATCATTTACCGAAACGATTCCCTGCTCCTGTGTTGCGATGTTGACAAAGACAAGGTCCATTGATTTAAGATAGGGCTGGATAGACCTGCATTCCTCAATAAGAGAGAATGCCGGCAGGCTCATCGGAGCTGCATGACATGAATTCCGTTTAAGCGAGAGAATTGCACCGGTGTTTCCTGCACTGCACGTGTGGATAAAGAGACCCTGATCGTGTGCAATGTTTCCCAGTTCTTCAAGGATCGGGTCGATGGCACCGGAGAAAATAAGTGTCCGCTCGATATTTGCCGGGTCTGTTGTAAGGAATACTTCGAGTTCGTGTTCTGCGTCATACCCTTCAACCTGTGGGGGGATGTGAGTATACCCGTTTGACCGGACGGTTGACATCTGGACAACAGTGCCTCGTGAACGGGCCATTCCCCAGTACCGGTTTCCTATCCTCCCGACAGAAACCGGCACAAACTCGTCAAAGCCGAGATCAGAGCTTAACGGGGTTGCAAGTTTTACATGCACCGAATATTTCGTAAGGGGTGCAAGTCCCCAGTATTCAAGGAGCGGGACAGCAAATTCCCGCAGGACTGCCTGGGCGGCAAGAGGATAGCCGGGAAGCCCGATTACCGGTTTGCCATTGATCTTCCCGAGCATCATCGGTTTCCCGGGTTTTACCGCGACGCCGTGGAAGATTAGTTCGCCAGCCTCCGCAATAGATCCTGCTGTATAATCACGGGTGCCCGCTGACGAACCGGCTGATATAATGACAAGGTCATTATCACGTGCAGCATTACACAATGCTTCCTTAATTAATTCAGGATCATCCCGGACTATTGGCAGGCGGTTGCAGTGCGCTCCCATTGAATCAAGGAGGACCTGTGCCATGACCGTATTGCTTTCCACAACCTGGCCCGGAACGGGACGGACTCCTAAAGGTACAAGCTCGCTTCCGGTAGGAATTATGCCGACATTAAATGTATTGACCTCCAGCTCCACAACGCCGTAAGTAGCAAGGGCACCGATATCAAAAGCCCGGATCTCGTGCCCTTTTGGGAGAACAAGCCGGCCTTCCCTGATATCTTCACCAGCAGGGCGCACATGCTGCCATGGCATTGCGGCTTTCCGGATCTGGAACCTGTCCCCGTCCTCCCAGGTATCTTCAATCATTATCACCGCGTCAAACCGGGGGGGAACAATATTGCCGGTATTTACCCGTACAAAATCATGCAGTGTAATGGGGTGCTGGTCGGAAGCGCCAAGAGTATCCCGGCTGACTACGGCAATACCGTCCATGGCGGCAAGGCTAACTTCGGGTACTGAATAACGGGCATACACCGGTGAAGCAACGACCCGGCCCAGCGACCGGGTGACGTGAACGATCTCCGTTCTTTTTGGGATATTAAATGATGTTTTAAGGAGTCGTTGTGCATCAGCGAATGGAATAAGTGAGAGGTAGCGTTTCACCATGCTACTTCACCGTGGTAAATATTTCCCGTCTTTGTTTTGGAAAGTCATGGTAATCGGTCGTGACAAAAAGCAGGGATATATGTGTTCCCGGCTCGTATTTTGAGGTACTCTATCCCGGTAATCCTCAATAAATGATTTGATTTTGTTTTTCCAGGTAGTGGACATTTCATTATTTTTCGCGGGAAAAGAACCGGGTCGACCAGTTCTTTTAATCTGACCTTGATTTCACCCTGTGTTTTCCGGTTACGATTGAATATACAATGGGGAGTAAAACAAATCTCTTTACCCAAACTTATCATTTACTAAAATATTTTAACTTGATTTTGTAAATATACAATGGGTGTTAACATATGAGCTTGAACAACATTGATACAAAACAGGTAGTTGAATACAAAAAGGATATTGTAAAGGACCCAAAAGAAGCGAAATTCACGGCAAAGATAGAAGGTAACTGGCTCTTTGAAGAAGGCGGTCCGCAGTTCCAGTCCGTCGTGAAGGTAAAAGACGGCACCTATACGATGGAGGCAAGCCACCCGAATTTTGACGGCCCCTGCAGCCGCCCGGGCCCGATGGCGTTTGGCCTGTTCTGGTTTGCAGCCTGTTTCACGAGCACCTTTGTAACTGAAGCCTCGATGAGAAACATTAAGTTTGCTGAAGTGAAGACCCGGATTGAATCGGATCTTGATTATACTGCCCAATTCGATCTCGGTAGCACGCCCCTTGTAAATGCTTTCCGCGTCTTCATGGACGTCCGCGGTGAGGCAACCGATGCCCAGGTTCAGGATCTCAAGGAATACGCGCTCACGCACTGCATGGGGATGTATACCATCCAGCACGCAATCCCACTCAAGACTGAAGTCAGACTCATTAAGTAAATGGGACGTGGTGAAGGGAACTATCAATGGCCGGATCTGGCGCACGGGCAGATCCGGCGCGTATGCTGAAAGGCAGCCGAAGAATATAACACGAGCGTCGTGTCATTCAGTCTGGATGAGACGGTAAAGAAGACTGGAAACATCAAAAATTCCATTTTTTTAAGAATAATCTCCCAAAATTACTAAAAAACAGGTAGTTGCCGGTAAAAACCGGAATCTTCAACATCATTTTGACTGGTATCATAAACCGGTAATGCCTGAACCGGTAATAATCAAAGTATCAATCGTTTTTTAGCGTAGGGTTTATGCCGGAGTCCTGCCGGATTCCTGTTTTAGAACGGTACGATCCAGTCGCCGTTCGCTCCCATTATCCTTATGAGTCCTTCAAGGATTCTGTTTGCTTCTTCTATACTGCAGTTCCATGCGATAAGATCACCGTTATCAAGCGCTACACCCCCGGCAACCTTGAGGCCCAATCCACATTCGATACAAAGATCGCTTTTTTCGCTGATAAGAACCGGTATGTGTTCCCGGAAATCCTTTCCAAACATCAGTGACCGGAGTGGTCTGGACACATGGGAGTAATAAAGAAAATCTTCGTTCCTGCCATTGACCGAGAACAGGCAATACCTTCGGTCATGACGGGAAAAAACATCGTGGATAGTCGTGATAGAAAGGAGGGGGTTAGTCATGATCCCGGCCCGGCACCTTTTTTTATCAGGTATACCCGGTACTGGTTTGAATCTTCTTTTGTGACCGACACATCATACCCGGTCCGGGAAAACGGGACCTCAACCGTATCTTTCTGGTCGCGGCGCACAAAACATTCAACCGGGATTCCATCAGGGGTCTTTTTTAATAACATCTTAAGCCGGATCATCAGGGTGGTACAGGTCAGGTCTGAGAAATCCGGGATGTTCTGATCAGTCTTTGTCATATGTTCCCCGTATTTTTGTTCATTTAAAAGAAAATCACCCGCTGGTGGCCAGCCCTGTTTCCTTTTGGAAGCGTGAAAAGCAGTTGCCCGAGTTCAGGAATGCCGATGTCGAAGACTGCATTCATCTTCGGGTTCTTGACAAGTCCCCTGTTTTGGAAGGAAGGCAAAAATGCAAAGAGCTGGAGGTCGTCGCTTTCGGCAACTGCATCGATCACATCCTGCATATTAAAAAACCGGGTATCCTTTTTCAGGGTATGATTTCCGGTCAGGGCATACACTCCGTTCTCGATAAAGATTACCCGGGTTTTGATTCCCATAGCAGCACAGGCAAGGGCAAACGAGATCCCGCCAAATGCCATCTCTGTCCCGTACGGGGTATGGGTAATAAAAATGGTGACCGGCGGGCTGTATTCATCCTCCTGTAGTAAAAATGATGAAGGCTGGTTCTCTTTTTTTACCTGGATGGATGCAATGTTCTCGCCAAGAATGATATGGTTATGTTCAAACCTTTTAACAATCTCATTCAGGTTACGGATTTTGAATGGTTTGATTATACAGGATGATATGACCTGCCCTTCCCCGTCATCCCATATACCGTATCCCCGGGCTGCTGCACATCGGGTACAGGCAACCATCTGGCATTGCAGCCCGCGTTTTGCAGCTTTTTCAGATATCTCTTCAAGTCCACAACCGATATTTTCAAAATCTACCGGGACCTGACCCGCATGACCGCAATGGATTCCATCAAGATATGCATACAGTTCAACAGATGCATGAACATCGAGTGCTGCCTTCAGGCATTTTACCGCATGGGATGATGGCCGGTTCATGTACGGGGATTCCATCAGGAGATACCCGATAATGCTTGGTATCGGCTGCTCATGCTGGCGGGCTATTTTTACTACATCGTTCCAGAACGATGGCTGACCATTGATTCCGAGCCGGTTGTGATCAATCACCTGGTCCGGAAGTTTCATCTTTAAACCTTCAATTGAGATCCCCCGAAGTGCCAGTTCTTTACGGTCACAGATAATCTGGACGGACGGCAGTGAAAGTATCGCTTCCCATATCCGGACTGTTCCGGGATCATGAAGACTATAAAGGGCATCTCCGGTCAGCAGAAAGACAAAACCTTCCTGTTGCGTCTTTGTGTGGTGCAAAAAGTTCTCGGGATTCAGTTTAATGAAGTAAAATTTCAGGCAATCCCCGATCCATGTGAGCCGTTCCTGCGTAACGGGCCCGGAAAGGAGAAAAAAATGAGGTTTCATTTCGGCTGTCTCTTCTATCGTTTCTCAAATATGATTATTTATGAATTGCGTTGTCTTTTTGGTTATTTTTTCGTGAGGCGAATCTCCCAGAGGCCGGATGAGATCTTTTTTGATTCGACAGTCATGCCGGAGTCCTCTGCAAATTTTGGAATTGTGGTCGTAGCAGCCGGGGGATGATCGCAGCTGATGACCAGCACGTCTGAAGAATTTAATGACGCAACCGCTTTCTGCACAGCAAGCAGGCAGTAAGGGCAGACTTTTCCGGTAATGTCAAGGTTTTTTGTTGCCATAATTTATTTCACCTCTCTTATGCGATCCCCGTCATTTTCAGGAGTGCTACTCCCCAGCCTGAGACCCATGCTGCAAAGACAACTGCTCCGATACACATGCCAATGACAAACCAAAGAGACCTGATGTTGCCTTCCGATGTCATGACAACCTGGCGGAGCGGGCAGCCCCCGAGAAGGACACCAATAAGACCCACCGCAATTCCTCCGATGACTGCAAGGACAACATATGCAGCCACCGTCAGGCTTGCAGGTGCACCAGGTACTGGCATTAAGCCCTTATGAAGGATCCAGAAGAAGTTCTCGAACGCGGAAGGGGTGATCAGCCAGAACACAAGATAACCGACAAACGCACCGACAATGAGGGCTAAATACCCATAGAGAAGCCGGGTGTGCCTGAACATGAAGAAGTCCCGGAGTCCCCCGATCGAGCAGAAACCGGATCGTTGGGCCAGCCAGCCAATGAGAAGACCAAGGAAAAGCGTTACTATCGGGACGGCAATAATTGCAACATCCTTAGAAAGCCAACCTGCTGCGACCATAATTATTCCTCACGCTCCGCAATTGCAGTGGCAATTTTTATTCCGATAAGAACGCCGATAATAATTGCAACAACTCCGATAAGGGCTACAATGTCACCGTACCCGATTCTTAATCCCATACGGTACGGGCATCCGCCCATAAAGAGTGCGAAAATCATGAAAAAGATCCCGCCTGCCAGGTACCAGATATATGATTTTACGTTACCGGTTTTTGTCCGGAATTCCTGGTAATATCGTGCCGACACGAATGCCCCGATAAGAACACCGATGACGGTAAGGACCGGCAGGACCGCATTCTGGGAGATTGCAGCGACAGCAAGTTTCGTGCCAAAAATATCATTTACTGCGACATTTACAACATCGCGGGTATGGCAGGCCACGCAGAAGCCATAGGCTTCTGGTCCGCCGGCGCTTATCAGAAGTACCTGTACCAGTGCGGCAAGGATACCAATTGCAAGCCCGACATACAACGGGTTACGTGCAAGAGTATCCACGCACGAGATCTTTTCAGTTTCTTTTGCCTTGTTTTCGGCCATATTATTAAATTTTGTATATTTGTAAAAAAGGTTACTGAATTTTTCTCATAATGTTAACTTTAAATGATTAATGCATGCTGCCAAAATTTTGTGATTACTTAATTAGAGCGCAGCATGGCAGGAGGACAGAAGTGTAAAACCGGTACTGTTGAAAACCATCCCCAGCCCCTCTAATCAGGACGCTTCACCGGGGGCCTGTCTCCCGGAAAAGTATCATTCCTGTACATGAATCCGGTTTTAAAAATGACCCTCTTTTGGCAAACGGGGCCTGATTCCGGCGATTTTTCCGCAGGGCATTTTTTTAGGTTGCCCGAAAAAATGCGGAATTCGCAAAAACACCTGCGGAAATGGAATTAAATCGCGTGATTCAGGCTTCTTTTGTTAAATTTTACGCCGGGGAGGTAAAACTGCGCTAATGGGGCCCTTTTATTTTGCGGATCGCGTCCTGGTATGAAGTTCCGGATATTGGAGGGAATTTTGCCCCCCAAAAAGTGTTTTCTGATATTTTTTGGATTTCCTGTGAAAATCAGGAGAATGGTTTGCGATATGATAAAGGAACTCACGTAATCTTATAGTCATTTTCATGATTCCGGTGCGAAACGGATCGGTTTATGCTCGTATCAACAGAGCCTGAAAATCAAAAAAAATAAAAGAGAATATTCGGGAAACAAATAGTGATCAATTGGAGGATTTTTCTTCGATTTTCTCGTATACTTCATCGATGTGCATCACGGCATCATAAGCCGGGCCGGTCAGGCAATATCCCTGCCTGTCAAGTGCATATACCGGGAATGTTGCAAGCTCCGGGGGCACTGGCTGGGAGGTCAGTTTCTTGAAATTAATAAGGTCCCGCATATTGAGTCCGATTTTCTCACAGATATCATTTAGTTCTTTGATCCAGCGCTTGAGATCCCGGACATCGGATCCATCCCATTTGAAGATCTGGTAAATTTTCATATAGGCGTCGCGTTCGAGGATTATATGCGTGGAAGTCTTGTCCGATTTGAGATAGAAATCAAGGAATGTTCGCACATCTTTGACCTGTTGCGCATTTTCATACGATACAGCCCTGCATTCTTTGATTGATTCTCTTAACTCTTCAGGGCTGGATTTCTCACTCAGTTTTTGTATGTCAAGTGAGAGATCTTTAAGGCTGGATTCGATTTCTTTGAGTTCATTTATCATATCTTCAAACTTCTGGTTAAGTTCAACGCCAAAAAATGCCTCCATGTATTCAGAATGCTTGACCATGGTAATTACTTCGTCTGAATGTTTAATAATTATTTGTACTTTACTACGCAATGATCTTTTGCAAACCTATTTTCCATTAGTGCACTAATATTGTAGAACTCTATGCCGCAGAAGAAAACCCCCATAAATCACGAATATTTCAGTCGGGGCGGAATTATCACAGAATGTGATCCTGATTTCTGTATTGTCCGTCTCCGCATTCCGGCCGGGATGATTACACCGGAACAGATGAACGGGCTTAGTAAGATTGCCAAAAAGTACGCGCTGGGTGAACTCCATCTTACTACCCGCCAGACTATCGAGTTGCCCCATGTCGATCCGACCCGGCTTGAACCCCTTATAAAAGAACTCGAGAAAAACGGCACCCCTCTTGGGGCTGAACGTGAAGAGGTTGTCAATGTAACTTCGTGTATGGGAACCCGGCACTGCAAATATGGTATTATTGACAGTGTTGCCCTTGCACAGGAAATTGACAAGCGTTTCTTTGGCCGTGAACTGCCGGTTAAAGTCCGTATTGCAATTTCATCATGTCCGAACGGATGTGAGAGCGAGCGCTTAAACGAGATCGGTATTACCGGTATCCGGCGCCCGATCCGTGATCCCGGGTTGTGTACCGGCTGCGGAACCTGCACTCATTACTGCCGGGAGAAAGCAATAGAAGTTGAGAACGGTGTTATTGTCCTTCACAAGGATCTCTGTATGGAATGCGGGTTCTGTATCCTTCCCTGCCCGTTCAAGCTTATCACGGCAGAAGACCCCCGGTACAAAATTACTGTCGGCGGGCGTCGCGGGCGTCACCCGAAAGTCGGACGGTACCTTATTACTGTAAAAACGACAGAAGACGTCCTCAGGGTGGTTGACAGGATTATTTACTGGATATATCGTCAGGCATCCAGCGGTGCACTGCTTCCGGAACAACTGGATGATCTCGAATTTGAAGAGTTCAAGAAAACCATTGTAAAAATGATAGAAGGATAATAATCCCTTTTTTGGCGCATTTACATAACCGGTCTTACCCGGCATTATTTTCAGGACATTATTTATTTATTGTCTGACCGGTTAACGCAAACTATTATAAATCCAAAGATATAATTCACGGCAGTCACAACCCGACCGGTTGTGCGTGGAGGAACGGCAATGAGTATTGTTTGGGACAGGCATTTTTCAAGCGGGATTCGTGAATTGGGATATGATATTGAGACTCATAGGCTGATAGTGGTCTTCCCCGGGGGTGAACGGAAATATTTTGCCCCGGTTCCATATGCAATGTATAACGCACTCAGTCATGCGACTTTTCCGGAACGGCTTTACCGGGAGAATGTTGATGGAAAATATCCCCGGATAGAAGTCGCAGGGTATGCGTAAGGGTAAGATACAGGTGTTTTTACCCCGACTTTTTTTTATTTTAGCTTTATAGAAAACCACTTTTTATGACACGGAAAATCTCTTGTATCTACCATTTTCTTTTTTTGGGGGGGGTGCCCACAGCCTTAGGAATAATCCGGGACCCCCTACCCCCCAAGCCAACTTTTCCGGAGAATAAATGTGACCCCCACTTTTCTCAACAAAGGGTTAGGCCCCCTCTTAAAATTCCCGGCACAAAACCAATGCTTCGCTTGGAGCCTTTTATCGTTGACACGGTGCCACCCCCTCTTGATAGTACATAAGGAGGGGGGCACCTTTCATAACCTAAAGAGGGGGTGACCCACAAGACAAAATAAATCAGGGTGACCCCCCACCCCCCCTCTTAATGTTCTGATGCGAGGCATGACACCCCCTCCTGCATCCGTATCGGGTGGGGGGGTTATGAAAAAGAGGTATTGACAGGTTCTGCTCTGTTGATATTGGTGGCAGGAACAGGAATTGTTGGGTCAGGTTAACAGGATCGATCCTGTTATCCAATGGGGGATTTCTACCCGGTTAAAATAATAACGTCATTCGCTGTAGCAACAAACGGGCCTTTTTTCTATGAAATACCCGGTCGGAGAAAAGTTTACAAAAAAAGCGGTTTGGATTAGTAGCTGATAGTCCGCATCGATGCAAGGGTGTCAGGTACAACCTTCCGGTAGTAGGACTTCGGGTACCCGCAGATGGGACACTTCCAGTCCGCCGGGAGAGCGGAAAAATCAGTACCGGGTTTTACTGCCATTTCTGCGCCGGGCTTGCACTGGTAATCGTCCATGCTCTCAAAATTGCACAGGATTGTCTGGAAGGCCTTGGTCTCGCCTTTTGCCGGATCATAAATATGACCGCACATCATGCATCTGTATGTGTCCATGTAAACAACCTCGAAACATCAGATTATTATACAACTCTATTGGAATTCACGCTTTATTAGTATATTGGATTTGTCTGGATTATTAATGAGATAATATTAACACTTCTTGTCGTTTCCCAAAAGTAACAAAGCAATTAAGCAACACGGGTAAGAAATATGAAAATGAAATATGCCCGTTTTTGCAGAATCCCACAAAAAAGGTAACTCCTCTCTTGTCTACCTTAACAATGCTGCAACAAGCTGGCCAAAACCGCGTGAGGTGATTAGCGAGGTGGAACGGTGCCTTGACCAACCATTTGCCGAAGCCGGGCGTTCAGCGTTTTGTTCTGCTATCGATTACCCGGCAGCAACCCGGGAGCTGCTTGCGGAATTCTTCCATACAAAAAATCCGGATCACTGGGTCTTCACCGGAAATGCTACCGAATCACTTAATATCCTCATTCACGGGTTTGCACATCGCGAACCGGCACGCTTCCATGTGGTTACAACCGATCTTGAACATAACTCTGTGCTCCGTCCGCTTTATTCCCTTGAACAGGAAAAGCGCCTTTCATATACAATAGTTCATTCAGGACCTGACGGACATGTCGATCCCGAAGATATTCTTCGCGCAGTGCGGCCGGATACCCGTCTTGTCGTGATGAATCATGGCAGTAATGTTCTTGGGACGGTACAGGATATCCAAAAAGTTGGGCAGTACCTGGCAGACAAGGATATTTTCTTTGTTGTTGACGGATCACAGACTGCCGGTCTTGTCCCGGTGGACCTGTCGCGAATTTCTCTGGATGCGTATGTCTTCACCGGCCATAAGGCACTGTTCGGAATGCCCGGGACCGGGGGTTTTTACATCAGTGATGCCGGGCGTGTCGCCATCACCCGACAGGGAGGAACAGGATCCGATTCACGGAACCTTACCCATCCTGTCAAAATGCCGGAACGTTTTGAGGCCGGAACACCCAATTATACCGGCATAGCCTCCCTTTATGCCGGAATTCGTTTTATCAAAAGAACCGGGCTTGACGTTATCAGCGCACATAATAACAAGGTCACAAAATATTTTACCCGTGAACTTGCAGGTCACAGGAATATTATCCTTTATTCAGCTTCTCCGGATCTTCCGGTTATCCCGTTTAACATCCGTGGTATACCTCCGGATGATGTCGGGTATATCCTTTCCCGTGCTTACGGAATTATCACCCGGACGGGCCTTCACTGCGCACCGCTTATCCATGAACGTATTGACGGGGGTACAGGGTGTATCCGGTTAAGCCCGGGGTATTTTACCACGCTGGACGAATGCAGGGAATCTGTCTTGGCAATATACGAGGTGGCTGACAGTGCGGATTCTTAGGTCTGTACAGTCCAAGGTCTGCGTCGACGGTTCTTTAATGAAAGAGTATATACTTGACGAGCCGCTGACTCCGGAATTTATTGTCTTCCTAAATAAATTCGGGACAGTGCGATCATTCCAGCACCTCCGGCGCCCGTACTTCTCGTTTGAAAAAGAACGGTTTATTTCAGTCAAAGGGTTTGTTGGAGAAAATACCGTTGAAGTCCGGTACCGGAAAGAGTTTGTTGATCTCACCCCCGATTTTTTCCATCTCCTGCTCTATTATTCGAACAAAGGTCCGTCAGGTATGGCAACACTCAAAGGGATTGAAAATGAGATCGGCAGGAAAATGGACGCCCGGCAGGGTATTACCGAAAGCAGGCAGTGAATGGCAGGAATTCGTTTGAGGAATAGCGGTCCAGTATGATTATTGGTATGATGAAAAACCACAGGTATTTCCCGGAGAGGTAAAAATACACCGGGGGAGAGTCCTGAAATTTTAGCAATAATTAATGGGATTTTCTCAATCCTGATCTGAATTTGGACTGGTCAAAAAAAGTTAAAGTTTTTTATAGAGTTTACCGTAGACGGTCTCGCCCTTCTTTTTCGGGTGGCGCTCGCCGAGGTCTCCGATGTATTCGGCAAATTTAGCCTTGGTGCCATCAACATCGAGGTCAACTTCGCTTACCTTCTTGTAGCCGGGCATCATGACATTGATGTTACCGAAGACATAAAGCTCGCCTTTTACAAGCTGGCCACCGAGCCGGCGGTTGACATTACCCTTGATAATGATCTTACCACCGTCCATGTGGGTGCCGATGTGGATATCAGCACTGCCTTCAATGATCATTTCGCCGCCGGTCATGAAGCTGGCAATATCGGAACCGGCATTACCCTTCACGCGGAGGATTCCACCGGACATGCCTCTCCAGTCGCCACGGTATGCAGCGCCGAGATAGTTACCGGCATTTCCTTCGACGGTAAATTCGCCGCCTTTCATTGCAAGACCGCAGAACGAGTGGACGCTTCCTTTGACAAGGAGTTTACCGCCGCTCATCCAGCTGCCGGTATACATATCGCAGTCTGAGTTGACAACCATCTCTCCGGCTGTCATTTTGGCGCCTATATATTTCATCTTGGAGCAATCGCCGTTGACAACAATTTGTGTGTCGGTTGCAGTAGCACCGGCATTTCCTTCAATGGTGAAGAAGTCGCCGAGTGTCGACATTGCCTTGCCCTGGTAGCAGGGAAGCTTCGCGATCTGTTCGGCATTCTTTCCGGCAAACGTGTCCGGGTTCAGGCTCTCGCATTCAAGATAAATTTCCGGGATTTTCTTTACTGTCAGTGTAATTGTGCTCATGTCTTGTCACCTCACTCAGGCTGCATCCACGTTGATAATGTGCTGGTGCGGTGCATAACTCTCGGGAACGGGGTAGTTGTTCTCGTTTACACTGTAGTATTTGAGGAACTTTTCCCTGATATCATGCATGACCTGCTTGTTCTCTTTCACTTTGGCATCTACCCAGAAGGTGTGCTTGTTGCCCATGTCAACGACCTTACCGTTTTCAACGCAAATCTTACCGTCTTTAAAGAGGTATGCCACGTTTCCGAATGCCTTCTCGATTTCAGCACCGGCTGACGGGAAGTTGTCCGGGTCGATGTTGTAGATCGCGATATCTGCATTCATGCCGACCTTGAGGCCACCGTAATCCTTTGAAAGGCCGAGGGCTTTTGCCGGGCCGGCGCGGGTCATCTGGGCAAGTTCGTAGAGTGAAATCTCGCGATCCATACCAGAGAGGTTGGTCGCAGAAATGACCTTGTCGGCGTGTTTAAAGGTGTTGAGCCGCTCGTCACGGTATTTCTTGCTCATGAGCCATGCATAGACACGCGGGTAGCGGGTGAACGGACCAGCGTTCGGGTGGTCCGTGGTGATGAAGCAGCGCATCGGGTCTTTCGCGTAGAGTGCAAGTTCAAGACCGATTGCCCACTGGGTTGCACAGACACGGATGTTCGGGTCGTAAATATACGGAACTACACCGGCTGCGGTTTCAAGTTCAACATCGACGTTAAACCACTTGAGGTGGTTAAGGCCGTGGAGGTGATGCTCGAACGGGCCGTCAGCGGTCATTGTGGTGGTCTCGTCAAGGGTGACGTTACCGGTATCGACGGTGATGTTCTTCTGCTTGTTGACGTAGTCCATGACTTCCTTTGCACCGGATTCAAAGTCTCCCCAGTTTGTCCCCTTGTAGGAGTGGAACTGGAGGTGGGTTGAGTGCATGATCTGGTCACGGCCGAAGTTATTATTTGCCTTGACACCTTCGGCAAGACGGAGTGTGTCGAGTGTCACCGTATAGTTGCCCGGGTTACCAAGGTTGTTCTGGTGGATGTGCATTGAGTGTGGCAGACCGAGGTATTCGTTGGTCTTCATCAGGCCGGTGATAATTTCTGCGGGTGTGATGTCGAAATATGGCACATTGTCGTGGATGGACAGGCAGTTAAGTCCCCATGCCCATGCTTCAGTGCCACCGGGGTTGACTACTTTAATGCCATACCCTTTGGTCTGGCGGAGGATCCATGCGACATATGCTGCGGAGTTCTCGATTTCCTGGTTTTTGAGATACTCCATTACAAACCAGTTGTTCCCGAAAACCGGGAGGGCCCCTTCATCGATAATCGGGGTGTCGTGGATCTCTTCGTGCACATGGCGTGCATATAATGGCGGCATTGCCGCTTCCATGGCAAAGGTGAATCCCATCCGTGCGTATGCGTAACCGGTCTTAAATACCGTCGGAATGGATTTGCCGCCTTCGATACGGGTAATTCCCGGGACTTTGTGCGAGTCGAAATGCTTGTCTTCAGGGCGGTACCAGCGGCCGGCATTGACCTTTGGGCCTGCCACATGGGCGTGGATATCAAGAGCGCCGGCCATAATGGTCTTGCCCTTGGCATCGATGACCTTTGCCGAGGATCCAACCTTGTCAACGATCTTGCCGTCTTTTACGGCAATATCTTTCTTATCCCCTTTGATCCCCTGGACCGGGTCAAAGACATGTCCGTTTTTGATGATATATTCAGACATTTACGCACCTCCCTTGACAAGGAGTTCATCAACACGCTTGTTGATCTTTGTCAGGAGTTCCTCATCCGTCAGCATGCCCTCTGGCGGTTCGACTACTTTACGGGTCTCAATCGGAACATTGTCCATACGATATGCGCACCCACCAGTTTCCACACCTACCATTGCGACCGGGATGTGGAGATCGGAAATTTCAGTGGTACAGTTGATGTGCGGGTCAATGCAGACTGTCGGCTTGCGGGCGCTGCTGACCATTGCATCGACCGGGAAGTGTGCACCTGGGTCGGTTGCAATATAGAAACAGGCTTCCACTTCATTGCGGTTGAGGAGGTCGACAGATGTCGTCTCACCGGTCTGGTGGCGTGCCTGGTCTCTCCTTGAGAGATCTACTGCGTAGGGGAATCCGTACTGCCATCCGAGGACCTGGCCGGAACCGGTGACGTTCCAGTGGCCTCTCATGGCCATGATCGAAAATTTCGTGAAGTCGTTCATGTCACGGGTCAGGCAGATTGCAATATCGATGTTGTGGTTCCTGCCCATCGTGTGGGTAAGTCCCATGCCGAAGAAGATGATACCAAACCGGGCTGTCTTTAAGTCATCGACGATTTCGTAGATTTTCTCTTTTGGAACACCGCCGACAGCGTCCGGAAGGTCTCCGCCACGGGCTGCTGTCCGGAAAGCGTTGAGCAGTTCGTAGTCGTATCCCTGCTGGATCTGGATGAACTCGTCGGCGCATTTAGCGGTATCCGTGTACCTGCAGTCTACGCAATAGATCTTGCGTCCCTTGTGGCCCTTCACCGTGAAGAAACCTCTTGGGAAAATCGAGTATCTTGACATGTGGCGGGGGTGGGCGTGTGCCGGGTTGCATCCCCAGAAGATAACGCGGTCTGCACGGTTCTTGATCTCACCAAGCGTACAGCTCGGGACACCGACATCTTCGATTGCAATGAGGGACGAACCGTGACAGACTGTTGCACAGTTATCGACAATACCTCCGACCTTTTCTGCAATCTCGTGGCCGATGCTCATTGCCTGGCAGCTGGTGGAAGCCCAGCCGTACATCAGGGTCTTTCTGGACTTTACAAGCATTTTTGCAGTCCAGTCGACTGCTTCATCGTATGAGACTTCCTTGTAGGTTCCGTCAGCCTGTCTCATACGCGGGCGTTTGACACGGCCCGGAAGGCGCTGGTGGTTGAATTTTTCAGAACCGATTGCGCACGCGTTTTTGACTCCAAGAATGGTCTTATTGTCATCGGAGACCGTGATGCAAAGATCGTCGCACAGGGTTCCGCAGAACGGGCAGATCACATCAGTTACTTCCTTTGGCATTCCTCATCACTTCCTAATAAGTCCGCAGGCATCCTGCAGTACTTCGATTGCTCCCATGATCCGTTCGTTTGCGGCAACTTCGATATCGGCCGGGAATCCCTTGAAACAGGGTTCGCCGGTAGAGTATGTGTATGCCGGGACAAGCCGGTTTGCCCAGGGTCCCATCGGGATGTGGGCAAGGCCTGGTACAAGGTCTTCGCGTGTCTCGACAGCCTTTAAAATAACGCTGCCCGCCGAGCTTGTGACACGGACATTTGTGTTCTTCCATGCTCCCAGTCTCTTAAAGTCATCCGGGTGCAACTGGATGATCGTGCAGGCGTCAAAGTACTTCTGTGAAGTCTTTCCTGCTTCCATGCCAACGCCCTGCTGGATCGTACGGCATGTAATAATATTCAGGGTAATCTTTTTCTCTGCCATGGTATCCTCTGTATCAGGTTTAGGTCAGACCTCGACCTTGGGGTTTACCGCGCCTTTTCCGGATAACTGTATTACATCATACGGGCATGCTTCGACACACACACCGCATCCTGCACACAATTCCATCTTTACATCTAAACTTACAGACACGCCATCCTGTACCTGGTATATTTTTTCATTGGTAGTAGGATCGAGCGTGTACAGTTCCAGTGCATTGACCGGACAGGCAGCGACACAATTCCCGCAGCCGGTGCACCGGTTGACATTAACATGTACTGAAAACGCCATACACATCACACAAACAAATTGAGGAATAAAATTCCTTAATTCATGAGTTGCCTTGGAATAGTAATTAAAGATTGTTATATTTACAGGCGGTAAAACTGAATTCCTTAACTACTAATTTTGATTTTTTCAAGTGCTTAACTTAAAGTATTTTTTTATCTCGTTGAATTAACATCCGTCGGAATAAAATTATTGTTTATTCCTATGGACTAATCACAGATCTCAAATATAATATCTAAAATATTTATCTCTCTCCGAGAGAGACCGATTTTTGAACCAACGCGCGAAAATGACAATGTTCTGTGCTTTCCGGGTTACTGGATACTGATGCAATACTTCCAGGGGGCTCTTTGCAATTTCAATTATAATTTTCACACATCATAACCGCAATATTATGGCGGTGTGACAAGATCAAAAATTACTAAAATCAGAATATTTGAGGCTTGTCACCTATCACTCAGAACATCAGGAACAGCCGGTTGCCATTTAACGAATCAGCCGGTTGATAAAACAGGATCCTGCTAAGTCCTGAAAAATCGATTTCCTTTACTGCGGTAAGTTTCCCGTTCTTAGATAATCCCCTTCTTTGGAAAGAGGAAGCCAGGGCATAGAAATCCAGATTTTTGCTGTTTGAGAGCAGGGCAAGCAGGTCTGGAACTGTAAAGGAATCTGACTCTTCATTTGTCCTGTGTTCCCCGGATACGGCAAATATCCCGTCTTCAAGAAAAACAACACTTGTATGGATTCCCTGGTGTGAACAGGCTGCGGCAAATGCGATCCCCCCAAAAACGTATCCTGTGCTGTAAGGGCTGTGCGTGACAAGGATTACAACCGACGGGGTGTGATTATTACTGTCGATCTGTTCTTTTGAGGGAGTCAGATCATCGGGAGGAAAGATAGAACCTCCCGAATTTTTCGATAAAAGGAACGGCTCATTTTTTATATGCCGGATTATCACGTCCAGATCCCTGATGTGTGCTGGCCGGATAGTACATGCCGATATAACAGTTCCAAGGCCGTCATTCCATGTTGTGTAACCCCGGGTACTGGCACAATCCCTGTTGATAATAATTGAACAGGGCAGGTTATTCCTTACAGCACGACTTTCCAGTTCTTCAAGGGCAGCCCCGATATTTTCATGATCGTCAGGGGCCTGTCCGGTGTGGCAGACATGACAACCGTCGAGATATGCATACAAGCCCGCTCCATAACCGGCATCCAGTGCTGCCGAAAGGCACTGGATTCCATGCCAGACAGAACGATTCATGTAGGGAGTTTCTGTCTCAAGCCAGCCGATCTGAACCGGGGTTGTAGTGGATGCATTAAAAATATCGGAAACAATCGTTGTCCAGAAAGCCGGACAATCATCGCTTTGTCGGCATGTGTGGCTCGCAGCGAGATCCGGAAACCTTTCCTTTAATGTATCATATTTGATACCCAGAAGATCCAGTGCTTCCTTATCGCAGATAAGGCGGACCTTTGGCAATGACAATATTGCCGACCAGTCCTGCCAGACTTCAATTTCGTTAAAACTGTACAGGGCATCTCCGGTCACATAAATGGCAACGTCATCTGTCGTGGCGGAACTATTGCTATCCGGTTTTTCCGGATTGCCCTTCAAAAAATGATTTTTTAGTATTTCATCGATCCAGGACAACCGTTCCTGTGTCAGGATATCGCTTAACAGGATAAAATATGAAGTCATGGATCTTTTGTCCCTGCAAATGAATATTGACAGGGAACGTTATCAATGTGACTAACTTTTTTTGTACTGTCCTGCAATGTTTTCCTTTTTTTAGGCATTATGTGAGAAAAGAACGTAATTTAGTAATCCGGTTTGCAGAATAAATGGTTTTGTGGCTGGTTGCCACATGAACTTAGAAATGTGCAAGCATTGCAGTCTCTCCGCGTCCGGAGAGAGTAATAACCTGGTAAGGGCAGGCACGTACACAGACGCCGCAACCGGCACAGAGTTCTGCCTTGACATCAAGGCTGACTGCCTTTCCATCCTTAACCGTATAGATTTTTTCCTTTGTTGCCGGGTCGACGGTGTACAACTCGAGAGCATTGACCGGGCAGGCACGGACACAGTTTCCGCATCCGGTGCACCGGTTCATGTTGACATGCACTGCAAACGCCATTGAAAACTCACACTCACTTTTTACTGAATATACCTTTTCTCAAAACCTGATAATTAACCTTTTCAGGCGGGATTTTTGAAAATAGTTTACAATCGTGCCCGGATAAACAAAAATAACTTTAAAAAATTCTCACAAAAGTTCACGCCAATAGTAGTCACGCGGATTAAAGTATTGGATAACACGAGGCGTTATCCGATTTCTCTCCTGCAACCTGAAGATTTCGCAGCATCAGCTACCGCCCGCGCTACGGCTTTTGTAACATTCCTGTTGAGGATACTTGGAAGGATATGTCCCCGGTGAGGTTTTTTGACGCACCCGGCAATTGCATGGGCCGCTGCTACCTTCATTTCATCGGATATCCGGGTAGCACACGCATCGAGCGCTCCCCGGAATAGGCCCGGGAATGCAAGTACATTGTTTATCTGGTTGGGAAAATCGCTTCTTCCGGTACCAACCACTGCCGCACCGGCCTCTGTTGCCGCATCCGGCCAGATCTCCGGGACCGGGTTTGCCATGGCAAAGACAATAGGATCAGGATTCATTGACCTGATCATGTCAGATGTAATAATGCCGGGAGCAGATACGCCAATTACAACGTCGGCGCCATCCATTGCATCGGCAAGCGTACCGGTCCTTCCAGCGTGGTTTGTCTCCTCGCTTAAGATAAACTTGTACTTGTTCTTGTAAAGGCCATCACGCTGGCGGTGGATAATCCCCTGGGTATCACAGACGGTAATCTCGTGAACCCGCTGGCAGACAAGCGGATCATACCCGATACATTTGAGGAGCCGGGTGATGGAATACCCGGCAGCCCCGGCACCGCAGACAACAATATTGAGATCCTCATATTTTCGTCCGGTCACCCTACAGGCATTCAACAGCGCTGCAAGCACAACAACTGCGGTGCCATGCTGATCGTCATGCATGACCGGTATGCCGATATCCTGCAGGGCATCCTCAACTTCAAAACATTTCGGGGCAGCAATATCTTCGAGATTAATCCCGCCAAAGACCGGTGCGATATTTTTAACCTGGTCAACAAAATCCGTTTCATAACTCTCAAAACAAATCGGGAACGCATCAATCCCGGCAAACTCCCGGAAAAGAATGGCCTTGCCTTCCATCACCGGGATTGCTGCATATCCCCCGATGTTTCCAAGGCCAAGAACTGCTGAACCGTCAGTAACAATTGCAATAGTATTTGCCTTGAGTGTATAGCGGTAAGCCAGGTTTTTGTCCTGTACAATCCTGCGGCAGACTTCAGCAACACCCGGAGTATACGCACGGGAAAGATCGTAACGGTTCCTGAACGGGACCTTGGAACGGATCTCAAGCTTCCCGCAAAGCCGTGCATGAAGTTCAAGGGACTCCTGGTAGATCCTCTCGCTGCCAGTGGCAGATGGCATACCTTTTGCCTCATACGAGAAAAGCGTGATAAAAGGTAATGAACCTTGGCCATGCAGGACTCGTTTTTTAGAATATGGTTGGGACTCCGGTTTTTTTCCGTCAAGTGAAGAATCATAAGTTACATTTTAATACATCGATGAACAGAATTATACATCAAGGTATGATCAAATTGCATACAACGACGGAGTAATTCCGGGGTTCGTGTGTTCTCCCATATACCTGATACAGATTACTGGTGTGATATTGACATGAGGTCGAAAGATATTGCTATTGTTGGAATCCTTCTTGCTGTTGGCGCGATTCTGCGGTATTTCCTTGCGATGCTCCATACGCCGCTGACACCCAACATGATCATTGCATTTTACTGCCTTGCGATTATCCTCATCCAGCCAAAGGTCTTTGAGGCACTTGGTATCGGAATCGTTGCCGGAATTCTCTCAATGCTCATATCCAGTTCAATGTTTCCGCCGGCAAACCTCATAAGCGAACCACTGGGTGCGCTTGTCTGCTTCGGGCTCTATGCACTTCTTAAATCCCGGACAAAACTCGCCCCGACCGTCACGACGTTCGTTTCAACCCTTGTGAGCGGCTTTTCGTTTGCAGCAATTGCGCTTCTCTTTGTCGGGGCCACGATTCTCCCCAAGTATGGCGGCAATATCGGGAACTTTATGATTGTCTTTGTACCGATTGTCATTGTAACGGCCATATTTAACGCAATCGTTGTCCAGATCCTCTATATTCCGACAAGCAGGGTACTTGTGAGAGGACAGGAATGATTGAGCTTAAAGACGTATCTTATACCTATCCCCACACGGTGCAGGAAGCTCTGCACCGCCTGTCCCTGGTTTTGGAGAAAGGCCGCTGTATCCTGGTCACCGGCCCATCCGGTGCCGGAAAGACCACGCTCTGCCTGGCAGCAAGTGGTGTCCTTTGTCACGAATATGGCGGGAAGAAATCAGGTATTGTTACGATCAACGGCAGGAATGCAATGGATTATGCCGGGCTGTCCGATATCGCAAAAAACATCGGTGTCGTCTTTGATGATGCAGAAGCACAAATGATCTTTACAACCGTTGAGGAAGAGATCCTGTCCGCCCTTGAATACCGGGGTCTTCCGCCGGACGAAATTGAAAGGCGCCTTGCCGCAATCATGGAGGTCACATTCCTCTCGGAATTAAAAGACCGTTCTCCCCACAACCTCTCCGGGGGCCAGAAACAGCGTGTCGCTCTTGCCGCAACACTTGCACTGGGAAATGAGATCCTGATATTTGATGAACCCACATCTGAACTCGATGAACACGCGACCCGGCGGATAGTTGAAATCCTGTCTAATCTCAAGCGGCAGGGGAAGACCATTCTCCTTGTTGAACACAAGTACATGCATTTCCGGGAAATGATTGATACCCTTGTTGTGATGGAACACGGTGCGATATCTGCAATCGGTAATCCTGATGATGTTCTCAAGGATGAGCGGATTAAAAGGATAGTCATCCCGGATTTTTCCGGCATTGGTGATAATGTATCATATGCGGCGCCAAAAAGCGAAATGGCCGCTCCTAGGACTCCTGTAATTGAAATCGGTCACTTATCGTACTCTTATGATGACGTACCCGCTCTTACTGATGTCAATATCAGGATTGAATCCGGGGAATTTGTCGCAATTGTCGGAGAAAACGGCTCAGGCAAGACAACACTTGTCAAACAGTTCAACCGGCTTCTCGTTCCTGCGTCCGGTAAAGTTGTGGTCCTTGGCAAAAATACTCGTGATTGTTCAACCGCTGAACTGGCTCATAACGTTGGTCTGGTCTTCCAGAACCCGGATCATATGTTCTTTGCCGATACCGTAAAGGACGAGATTGCATTCGGGTTAGAAAACCTCAAAATAGAAAATAAGGACGAGATAATTGACGCAGCGCTCAATGAAGTCGGCCTTCTGCATGCAAAAATGCTCTATCCCCGCTGGTTATCCCGTGGCGAGCGACAAAGACTTGCCATTGCATGCGTTATTGCCATGCAGCCGGCAATCATTGTCCTTGACGAACCGACAACCGGTCTTGACGGGGACGAAGCCCGGATCGTCATGAAAATCCTAAAAGATCTCCAGGCAAAAGGGCACACGATTATTGTTATCACCCACAACCGGGATATCGCGAAGTACTGTGCAGACCGTATGATCCTCATGGAAAAGGGACAGGTAATATCCGATATACACGTGAGGGTGGCATAATGTCGGAGATCCTGCAGTACGTTCACAAGGACAGTTTCTTCCACCGGCTCCACCCGTTTTCAAAGATCCTGTTTATCATTGTCGCAAGCGTGATGTGTATCCTTGCAACGGGCATTCCATTCCTTGTCCTGATGGTAATCGCCCTTCTTGTCATTGCATACGCGAGCCATCTTCACCGTGAAGTGATCCGGCAGCTCAAACTGATCCTCCTCATGAGCGTTGTTTTTATTATTATCACGGTGCTCACGATGCCAAACGGGGCAACGCTTTGTTACCTGATACCCGTGGGAATACCGGTGATTGGCGGTTCTGTTGCCATAACCGTCGGTGCAATTGAAATCGGCCTTATCCTTGCACTCCGGTTCATGGTGCTGATCTTCGCGTTCCAGCTCTTCCTTATCTCAACGCAGCCCCGCGATCTTGTGCACGCGATGGAAAAACTGCACATGCCCATCGATTATATCCTGATGTTTATCCTCGCCCTCCGGTTCATTCCGACGCTCCAGATCGAAGGCCAGCGTATCCACGAGGCGCAGGTTGCCCGGGGATATAACCCGGGAGACGGGTTTATCGGGAAGATGCGGAGTGTCGCGCCGATAGTCATTCCGCTTGTTTCAAATGCGCTGCTGCGTTCCAATGTGCTCGGCCTTACAATCGATATGCGGGGATACCGGACAGGAACAAGGACCCGGGTGCGCGAACGGAAATTCTGCACCGGGGATTATGCGATGATGAGCGGGCTTGTCGTTACAATATCCGGATTTGCGGTCATGGCAGTTTTTGCATCAGGCCTGATCTTCTAACTCTTTTTTTTGTGTGACGGATACTGGATCCTGACGTATGTGATCGCGGGAATTGCAGTCAGGGAACACAATCTTAAAACAGCACGCCTCGGCCGGGACTTGAACCCGGGTCAAAAGCTCCGGAGGCTTCTAGGATGTCCACTACCCTACCGAGGCAAATTTTACCTTACTAATTCTGGTGCGCATCCATATAAAAGAAGGGGATGGATCCAATTTTCACAGGTTCTTTACGTGATACTGGTGCCAGATTTTGCATGCCCCTTCGTGGCTGACCATGCAGGGTCCGACAGGAGTACGGGGTGTGCAGACTTTCCCAAAAAGCCTGCAATCGGTCGGCTGTGCAATACCGCGCAGGACTTTATCGCAGATACACGCTGAATGCTTGGTGATTTTCTTATAAACAAGACCAAATTTCTTTTGCGCATCGTACTCTTCGAATTCTTTTTTAAGCCTGAGACCCGACTTCGGGATCACCGGGAATCCCCGCCATTCGACATCTGATGGCTCAAAGACCTCGTACATAATTTTTTTGGCCTTTACATTTCCTTCGCGGGAGACCGCACGCGGGTATGCATTATCGACCCGGTGTTTGCCTTCCCGGACCTGCTCAACAAGCATAACAAGGCCAAGCAGAATATCCTCGGCTTCAAATCCTGCGACAACCTGAGGCACCGGGAACTGTTCGTATTCGTCATACCCCATGACAGTACAGACATGTCCCGGCAGGACAAAACCATCAAGTTTTGCCTCGCCCTGCTCAAGCAGCCATTTCATTGCCGGGGGAACGATCCGGTGGCATGAGAGAATGGAGAAATTTTTGGGGGGATGCGAGAGAATTGTTGCGGCAACTGTCGGGGCAGTCGTCTCAAAACCAACCGAAATAAAGACCACTTCCTTGTCGGTCTTTTCGGCGATCTCGACTGCCTTGTGGACTCCCTGCACGATCCTGATGTCCCCACCGCAGGATTCCATCGATCCTTTCGAGCCGGGCACACGCAGGAGGTCGCCATACGTCGCAATAATACAGTCTTTTTCTGCAAGTTCAAGAGCTGCATCGATCTCCCCCTGCGGAGTAATGCAGACCGGGCAACCGGGTCCCATGACGATTTTCAACCCGGGCGGCAAAATACTCCGCAGTCCTGTGCGGGCAATTGCCGCTTCATGGGTCCCGCAGATGTGCATAAAAGTCATATCCCGGTCGACTAGTTCGCGAAGAGTCTTTGCTATCTCGTTTCCCGATGCCATGATATCTTACATTTATTTACTGCTCTGCGACATAAGATTACGTATATGAGTGATAACCTGCTCTTTGCCGTTGCAATCATTGTTTTGGGACTTGTAGTGGCGGGAATTGCACATATCATTGTACGATGGCTGCAAAAATATGCCGAAACCACGGAAACCCAGCTGGACGATATTATCATTGCAGCGATAGGCACACCGGTACAGGTCGGTATTATCGCGGTTTCGGTTTATATCTCCCTGAAATATTTTGACGTGGTCCCGGCACAATACGCATGGATACTATCAGACGACATACTGAACTCGATATACATTCTTCTTGGGACCTGGATTGCATCTACCCTCATTCACGATATAGTCAGTATTTACGGTCATGCACTTGCTGACAGGACTGAAGGGGACATAGATGACCGGATTGTTGACCTGTTGGAACTGGCGGCACGCTATGTTATCTGGTTTATCGGGATCATGCTGGTATTCGTCAACCTTGATATCAATATCACACCGTTCCTTGCCGGCGCAGGTATCGCTGGTATAGCCCTTGCGCTTGCGGCACAGGATTTTATCTCGAATTTCTTTGGCGGTATTGTTATTACGATTGACAAGCCCTTCAAGGTCGGCGACCGTGTCAAGGTGGACAATAATTACGGCGATGTGCTGTATATCGGTACGCGGACCACCCGGATCAGGACTATCGACGGGACAATTATTGCAATCCCGAACAATAAGGTTACATCCACCAGTGTTGTCAATTACTCAGAACCCAACCCGAAAATCAGGTATATGATTCCGGTTACCGCAGCATACGGAAATGATGTCACGCGGGTAAAAAAGATCCTGGCTGAAGTTACAGAGGATGCGATAAAGAACACTGAGTATTTTTCAGATGAACCGGCTCCAAAGGTTTTCTTCCAGGAATTTGGGGAATCAAACCTGAAGTTTGTTATCTATGTCTGGGCACGGGCATACAATATCCCGGACGAAGTGAAAGATGCGATAAACACCCGGATCGCAAAGCGCTTTGAAGCTGAAGGTATCGAGATCCCGTTCCCGCAACTCGAAATACGGATGAAAAAATAATTTTTCCTTTTTTTACCGTTTCCGGTTTATCGCGTTATCGTTTGTCAAACCGGTGTGATGAAACCAGCATTTTTATTGTCCTCCGTTTGAATAGTTTTCATTCAGATGTTTGGGATCTCCACCTTATGCCTTCACCATGAACCCCTTCCGGTGGCGCTGGACCGTATCGCAGAGGTTACCGGTTATATTGAGGTCCTTGACGAAGGCCGCCATCATCTCGAAAACGCTGAACTGCTCCTGTCGCATTCATGTAAATTTTCAATTCATGCCCCATGCAGGGGAACCAACATTTCAAGTCTCCTTGAACCGATCCGACGGGCAAGCATTGCGGTAATGGAAGAGTGTTTTGTCATTGCAGCAGAAGTAAACGCGGAGGTTGTCGTGCATCCCGGTTACTTTGCATGGCCTGAAGAACGGGAACGGGCAGGGCAGCAGTTGAAGCGGTCGATTGCCGCGCTCGATAATGCCGCGAGGGAATACTCTGTCAGGTATACGCTTGAGAACATGGAAAACTGGGAATATTTCCTGTTAAAAACCCCGGATGAGCTCCCGTTGATCGATGGCTGCGGCTTTACGCTTGATGTGGGCCATGCGCACCTGAACCACTGCCTCACGGCGTTCCTTGATTACCCCGCACAGCACTACCACCTTCACGACAACAACGCAACAGGAGACCTGCACTGGGCAGTCGGGAAGGGCACAATCGATTTTGGGCCGGTGATGGCTGCGGTCAGAAAAAGTGGCGGCACTCCTGTAGTTGAAGTTGAGGAGTTCCAGGGCGCGGTCGACAGTATGCGCAGTCTTCAAAAAATGTTCTGACCGGCGCCATGTGTATGCAAAGGAAGCAGAAACGGGTAAATTTCACCTGAAATTCCAAAGGTTTCCGCAATATTTTATAAGGTAAACCTACAATGTATCTAGGCAATCTGCCTAAGTGACTCAGCCCGGTAGAGTACCTCCTTGGTAAGGAGGAAGTCGCGAGTTCGAATCTCGCCTTAGGCTTGTGGCATTGAGGTGCGAAGCCTCAAACATTTTTCAATAATAATTTGTCTGAATTAAGGCTTGCAGTCATTCTTTTAAAATAACGCCTTATGCTTACTGATTTTGGGATTATTATCCCCAATGCGGGAAAATGGATCCGGCCATGCATGAAACATACGGAAGATCCCCCGTTTTTCTCTACGCCAGTCCGGGAAATATCTCGTTGATAGTTACCGACAGGGACTGTTACAAAATCAAAAATTGGGCTCTGTAGAAAACCCGATAGAAATTTTTTAGTTTTGTTGCGATGGGACCCCGGGCGCTCGCCGCCTCGTCGGGGCTCGCCCCGGGGAGCAAGCCTGTGCACGGGAAACAACAGAAAATATTTTTTTTAATATACGGGGGTCAAGGGGGCTTGCCCCCTTGGGCTGCCTCCCCCTCTGGGGGAGAGAGGGGGTCACCCTCTCAAATACGTTTTGATGAAGTGGAAATGATTTCTACAGAGCAAAAAATTGAAAAGCAATAATTACCGGATCGCAATATAACTTGGAGAGTATGCAGAAACGTATCCTCCTCCCTTTCCTGATTATAAGTATTGTAATGATCCTTGTTTCAGGATGCACAGATACCAATGGATCCATCAATACAACATCTGCACCGGCGCTAAAGACTGCCGCCCCGGTGGCAAATGTTACGCCAGATGTAACACAGGTAACGACATCTGCGGGAAGTGCAGTTACACCGGCGCCGACTCTTTCACAGGCATGCAGCGATCTGATACCTGCATCGGCCGCTGATCGGGAGTTCCTGGAATATGTGGATGACAACAGGATAGTGACCCGCATCAACAGTCTTGCCAACGATAGTTGTAATAAACTTGTGGCAGATAAGCTTAAACAACAGGTTATTACCAGCCCGGTCCCTCAGACAACCATCCTTACCAACGGGAGAGCTTACCTGTTATCGGCAACCTCATACTGCCAGAAACCTGATGCAGCAGCCCCGGACAATACTAAAAGCGATTTGTTAAAGTTCGAAGAGAAACAGGATCAGTACCTGGATTTACTTTATTCCTGCCATATTGAGATCAGTCAGAATGCATCGGCAGTATTTGGCGGGGAGAAACTTGAAATGAAGAGTGATCTGGGGCCCCAGACGTTTACGGGAAATCGCAATTCGGTTAAAAAATTCAGGGTTACTGACGGGGGATACAAATTTTCGGCTACCTATTCGGGTTTTAGTAATTTCACCGTACATATCACGAATATATACGGGAAAACGGTAGTCGATCCGTTCAGCACAAACGGTCCTTATTCCGGAAGTGCAACAGTGAACCTTTCCTCCGGTGAATATTATATGAGCATTGAGGCATCTGGACCTTACATCCTCAAGATGACCCAATCATAATCTTTTTTTGTTTTCTTAGACCTGTGTTTTTTGGTCGCGCTTCCGGAAGGTGGACCCCCTCTTAAAAAAAATTGGGAGGGGGGGGTCACCCCCTCCCGGGCCGGACGAGGGGGAGGGGGTATACCCCCTCTTAGAAAAAAACATGATGGGGGGGTAGGGGGCTACCTGCCCGGCATGTCGGGTGGAGGCAGGGGGTCTCATGCAGTTTTTTACAGATCAGTTTTCTTATCCGGGACGGTATCCGGTGGAGTTATATTGTCAACAAACAGGTTTTCAGCTCCAATCAGTGTATTAATCCAGCGGAGATCATCGCTGAACTGGACAAAGGTTAAAAGTATCATCGTAAACGGGACCGAAAAGAGCATCCCGACAAGCCCGAAAAGCCAGCCCCAGAATATCACCGAGAGAATCACAACAAGCGCGGGGATCTCGAATTTCCGTGCTGCAAGCCAGGAAAAGACCGGGTTTTCAACAATCAGGTTTAAGAGACAGACTATAATTACAACCGCGGCCACACCCGGTATCCCGAACTGGAGCCATGCAAAAAATATTGCTGGAATTGCTGCGATAATAAGGCCAAAGAACGGGATATAGCAAAGGATAAACGTGAGGACCCCCCAGAGGATGGCGCCGTGAACCCCGATAACCCAGAGTGACCCGCCAAAAAGTACCCCGTGGATAAGGTTGGTTTCAGTACGGACAACAATAAAATCGATAACATAGCCGCTCATGCGCGAGAGGTGCCGGAGTTTTTCAGGCTCGTCACGCAACAGTCCTTTAGCCCTTTCAATCAGTTGTGGCGCTTCAAGCAGCATGAAAAATGTCGTTATTGCAACAAAAAAAATGTCCATGAGAAGCTGGGTGAAATTTTTTATCGATGATAACAGGGCCGGGATAACTGTTTCGAGATCGGGCGGAGTGGAAACGATTGCATTCAGGCTGATATTCTGTGTGCCCAAAAACGAGGAGATCTCATTAAAACGCATTTCAAGTTCAGTCTGGTATTGTGGCAGGTCGGTAACTATCATATTAAAGGAAAACAGGGTAAGGAAAGCCATCAGCACAATACACAGAGCGGCAACGGTTGTTACGATACTGACTGCTGCAATATTCGAAAGACCTTTTGAGCGCAGCCACCGGGCCGCCGGATAGAAAAGCATGGTCAGGATAAGCGCGACAAGGAAGATGGTCACGGTCGATCCCATCATTTGCATGCCGAGGATTATGATCACCGCAAGGGCAAGTAAAATCAGGATATGCTCCGTGCGGGATAAGCTTGCGGGAAATGTCATTATTCCCGTATCTGTTGGCGGATCATACAAAGATTGCCCTTTATCCTGAAAACCTGTCTTAAAAAAAATTGTTTAGTATGCCGGCTGTTCGCGGGTTTCCCACTTTGCATAGCCGAGACGTACAAAAAACAGAGCCGGGAAAAGAAGAAGCACAGCTCCGACAGCAGCAAATGGTTCGGCAAACACGATAACGGAGAGAATCAGGAGGGCGATTCCTGTAAGGATAAGATACCTGACCATGACTTTTACATCGTAGACAAGCATGCTTGGAGAAAGGCCGGTCAGCCATACCGTAATGCCGAGGCTGTAGAAAGAGACCGACAGAGTCAGAACAACCGCCGGGACGAGATATTCAGCCTGACCGGAGATTACAGCGACAACTGCAATAAATACTGCCGGGATGATCTGGAGCACGGAAAAACTCGTAATCTTGCTTTTTATCAGTGTGCGGACATTGACCGGCAGGCAGGCGTAAGCCCCGAACGTGTCAAACATTGTAATCCACGTGTACATGGTCGACGCTATCACGCCGGTTACAATGGCAAATTCAAGGAGTAATCCATACATGGGAAGGTAACCGTGAAGAAGCAAGAGGAAAAACCAGATCACGAAAAGGGGGATTAAAAACGAGAAAATGACCTGCCCGACCATGCCGCCGCTCCGGTACATGTCGATAAGGTCTTTTGCCGCAAAAGGGGGATTGGGCAGGAACGAGAGTTTGTTTGAGAGCGGCACGAGCAGGTTTTTGTGATGTTTTACCGGACCGGTCGTATCCGGGGAGAAAAGCCGGATCGAGAGCCAGAATACAATGGCAATTGCTGCACAGATAATGAAAAGACCGGTCCATGAAAAGTCAAGAAAGAGCTGGAGCGGGGGATAGAATTGGGCCGGGTTCTGCCCGGTAATCAGGTAAAATGCCCCGGTGATTACGGCAAGGATTGCAAGTATTGCAGCAAGTGCTGGTTTTGAACGTGCGTAGACTGATGAAAGGAAAAAGACTATACAGAGTCCGGAAAGGAACGAGAGTGTAAGCGTAAGTGAAAGGAGGAGAGGCAGGGTGAGCGGGATGCCGATAAAGGGCGAAGCGAGCAGGAACCCGAGAGCAAGCGGCAGCACCCAGAGGACAAAATAGTAGAGCGTGTCTTTTACGACAAAATTGGCAAAGATAAACCGCTCGGAAAGCGGAAGGCTCCGGGCGGAATATGCAAGGAGACTTGCCTGCCCGAAACGCTGGTTCATTACTTCCGTCCCCAAAAGCCCGAACGCCCCGACCATGAATCCGAGCATCAGGTAACTGGAGTGGAGGAGAAGGGAGAGATCGCCGGCTGGCAGTACCCCGCGTATCAGCGGGAGGAGAAATGAACCCATGAAGGCGATCCAGAAAATCAGGATGGGAAAGAGCGCAAATGACAGGCTCCCGAACATTGTCGAATGGATCCGCCACTCTTCCTTTACCATCGCGATAAAGAGTTCAAACATGGCTGTCCCTGTTCACAAGCGAAAGGAAGAATTCGTCAAGGTGCCGTTGTTGTGATTTCAGGTCTGCTATTGTCCCGGTATAAAGAAGAGTTCCCTTGTGGAGGATGGCAAAATCCGAGCAGATCTCTTCAGCGACTTCAAGGATATGGGTCGAAAGAAAAACCGTGTTTCCCGCTTTTACGTAGTCTGTAAGGTAGTCCTTTACCTTGTGCTGCATAATCGGGTCGAAATTGATGAGCGGTTCGTCAATCAAAGCGAGCACAGGTTTGTGGATAAAAGCCTGTGCAAACATCAGTTTCTGCCGGGTCCCCCGCGAGAGATCCTTGCAGAGCTCGTTTTTCTTGTCTGCGAAATCTAAAAAATCAAACCACCATGATGCTTTCTCTTCAATATCCGGAATCTTCCGGATTGCGCCGACAAAATTCAGGTATTCTATGGCCGAGAGAAAACTTGGCGGTGTTTCCTGCTCCGGGATAATGCCGACTTTTTCCCGGACGCCAACCGGGTCGCTTTTCACGTCAAGGCCAAGGACGGTTGCAGAGCCGGATGTCGGCTGGATCTGGCCGGTCAGCATTTTTATCATGGTCGATTTCCCGGAACCGTTTGGGCCAAGCAGGCCAAAGAGTGCACCTTTCCGTACCGTTATCGTGACATTTTTGACCGCGGCAAGATCGCCATACATTTTTGTGAGGTTGTTTGCCTCAATCACCATTTCTGTCATAATTCCCCGTTCCCGGTTCCGTCCTGTAAAGCATTCGCCGCGTCCCTTTTAATCCTGTAATAAAAAGGGCAGGTGCAGTACCGGAAATTGCAGTTTTCCTTTCCGGTTCCCGTCCGGTCATGGTTTTTTCAGCGTGATGATACTGGTGACGCGGCTTGTCAGGTTCATGCACCAGAGCCCGCCTTTCATGACCGGTACAGCGACCCGCATCATTCCTTCGAGATCATCTTTGACATCTTTCATAAGTGCCGGTATGGGCAGGTGCTGGGGGCAGGACTTTGCGCATTTCCCGCACTGCCGGCACAACCCGGCATACGAGACATCCCCGATAACTCCCCCGTGGCGGCTTACATAATGGAAACGCGTGCTGTGGTCTTTCGGGAAGAGATGGTGAGCGTTGTATAGCGCAAAACAGCCGGGAATATCGACCCCGGCCGGGCAGGGCATACAATACCCGCAGCCGGTACAACCGACTTTCATAAGCCGCAGGTAGGTCTCTTTTACCTTTTGGATCCGGTCAAGTTCTTCCGGGGACAACGAATGCGGGAGTGCAGAACCTGCCGTCCGGATATTCTCATCGATATGCTCTTCGTTGTTCATTCCTGAGAGGACAACTGTTACTTCCGGGTGGTCCCAGACCCAGCGAAGACCCCATTCTGCCGGGGACCGTTTTACCGGTGCTTCGTCCCATATCCGTTGTATTTCATCCGGTACCGGCGCGGTGAGGTTTCCGCCACGCAACGGTTCCATGATCATGACGGCAAGTTTTTTTGCTGCCGCATAGGTGAGCCCTTCTGTTCCGGCCTGGTTTTTGTCGTCAAGGAAATTATACTGGATCTGGCAGAACTGCCAGTCGTATGCATCTACAATTTCTTTAAAAGCGGGAAGTGTTCCGTGGAAAGAGAACCCGGCGTTTTTTATTGTTCCGTCAGTTTTTGCCTGATTAAAAAATTCGAGTACGCCAAGGTTTTTCATCTTCTCCCAGCTGTCTTTCGAGAGACTGTGGAGCAGGTAGTAATCGATATGATCGGTTCCAAGGGTTGAAAGCTGCCGGTTGAGGATCCGTTCCATATCAGACCGGTCCCGTACTTCCCATGGCGGGAGTTTTGTTGCGATTTTTACTTTTTCCCGGTAACCGTCCTGTAATGCTTTTCCAAGTATCAGTTCGCTTTTACCTAAATGATACGCAGGAGCCGTGTCAATGTAGTTGACCCCGGAATCGATAGCATGCCGGATTTGCCGGATCGCCCGGTCTTCATCAATGCTCCCTTTCTTTAATGGGAGTCGCATGCAGCCAAAGCCCAGTACGGAAAGGCGGTCGCCGGTTTTAGGTACTGTCCGGTAGAGCATGGGAATATGGTCCTGCCTGTAAATTGACTGGTCTGTTTCAGTATATCCGCAGGCTGATTATATATCCTGAATGGTGGACCGTTTGGGATGGCAGGGGTAAATTATTCCTTGTCAATCCGGGGCTGAATTTTGCCCGGATTATTGGTGTGGTGCTGCGATGGACGGCAATTGGGGGAATTTTTGTTTACCGTAAGAAAAAAGTCGTTATTCTGCTCTTTGATTTTTAAAATACCTGAATACAGGGAATTTTTGTTTTGCTCTTTAACGGTGTTCTGTACAGGTGAATTTTTAGAGGTGTTTTGGTATAGATAGGGTATTTTTTTCAAAAGAAAAGGAGTATGTGAGTCTTTTTTTACCGTCGGGGATATTGCGTTTTCCTTATGCCCTACGGGGTGTTATTTATTTCACGGATCCAAATGCTGTGTCATACCCACGGGCAATTATTGACGCACCAAGAAGTGGTGCATTACCTGAAAGACCGCTCATGACAAGACGGGGCATCTTAAGATATCTGTCAGTATATTTTTCAATCGGAGTAAGAATCAGGTCCGGGTTATTTAAGACGACAGAACCATCAAGGATAATGGTGTCCGGGTCATAGGCAACAATGATATCAGAAATCGCCCGTGCATTAATCCACCCGAGTTCCTGGATAAAACCGTGTTCTTTGGAGTTCTGGTCTTTTCGTATTTCAGAAAAAACGTCCTGTGCAGAAAGCAGTTCCCGGTTTTTAGATACAATCCCGTTTTTCTTTTGCCACTCTTTGTAAAACCGGGGGAGGAACCGGCCGGACGCATATCCTTCCCAGTGTCCTTTCCCACCGCAGCCGCAGGTCAGGTTGTAGTCGCTGTCGACAAACAGGTGACCGACTTCCCCGGCATTTCCGTCCCGGCCGGAAATGACATTCCCGTTTGCAATTATTCCTGCGCCGATACCGGTTGACAGGGTTACATAGACAAAATTTTTGCAACCTTTCCCTTCGCCGAAATATGCTTCGCCCAGCAGGCCGGCACAACAGTCGTTGACCAGTCGTACCGGCAAATCAAATTCTTCATTTAAAGGATCCGAAAGGGGAATACACTCGAGAGGGATATTCGGCGGATGCATGATTGCGCCATGTGTTTTGTCAACCGGCCCTGCCGCACCGATACCGATTCCTGCAAACGCTTTGATCTCGTTATCAGGTACCAGCGAACGGATTGTCTTTATTATCAGATCCGTAATAGTTCCTGCATCGGGAAGGTTTTTTGGTATTCTGGCTCTTTGCAGTCGAAGGATGGATCCGGATTGTGATACAAGGCCGATCCGGAGGTTGGTTGCCCCGAGATCGACTGCTATGGAGGTATCGGAACGCAGGGATTTGTCATAGTTTTTCATGGAAATTCTTCCGGTTTTAAACGCTTCATCATTCAGGTATCCAGTATCGTTTCTTATCCGGGAAAAATATTCCGGGAATGGAGATCCCCCAAAATCAGATCGCGTCAACAGTCTCCGGGTGATCCTTTTTGTCTTTCTCAAGAGCTGCCTGGTAAACCCGGTATGCATCGTCTCCATGACAGACAAAGATCACCTTCTTTATCGAGTGGTATGTCGAAAGGAATTCCCTGACACTTCGTACAGCGATACGGGTTGCCGGTTCCAGCGGGAAGCCGTATGACCCGGTGCTGATAGCCGGGAACGCGATGCTGGTTACGCCGGAGAGCTCTGCCAGCGCAAGGGAATTCCGGTAACACGCAGCAAGTAACCCGTCTTCCCCATTCTTCCCGCCATTCCAGACCGGGCCGACGGTATGGATGACAAACCGGGCCGGGAGGTTATGTCCCCGTGTAATTTTTGCTTCACCGGTCCTGCACCCTCCAAGAGCCCGGCACTCTTCAAGCATTTTTGGCCCGGCAGCCCGATGGATCGCCCCGTCAACACCTCCTCCGCCAAGCAGCGTCCGGTTTGCAGCATTGACGATGGCATCTGTATTCTGGGTTGTGATGTCACCTTTGATCATACTGATCCGTTCCTCAGTCATATCCGTCATCACACAAAAACTGCTGTCCGCAAGAGTAAAAACTTTAATACGGCATTTCACAGGTTATTTGGAACCTGTCATTTTTACTGGAAGAACAAATCACGTTCCATCATTTCCAGCCCCGGTGCAGCCCGGCCTTTTCGGCACACCGTATTGCAAACCGGTATTCCTCGGGCGTTATCGGTCTTAAGAGTGACCGGAACCGGGCGTCTCCCCGGATCCGCTCCGGTGGTAATACCAGCAATGGCCAATGATATTGGGCCATGATATTGACATAGGAGTCTTTTGAGATTTCCTTTGCAATCCATGGAAGGACGATATCGCTTCCGGCAAGATTTTCAGGCAGTACAAGGTGCCGGATAATCATCCCATGAGTGGCTATTCCGTCATGGATTTCAAGGTTACCAACCTGCCGGTGCATTTCAGAAATTGCTGCTTTCATCGACCCGACATAATGCGGTGCATGGGAAAGCGCAAGGGCTGTTTCATCGCAGCCATACTTGGCGTCTGGCATGTAGATATCAATAATCCCGTCAAGAAGCCTGAGCGATTCGACTGAATCGTATCCCCCGGAATTATACACAACCGGGATATGCAGGCCATTTTCAGCTGCAATTGCGATACTCCGGATAATGTGGGGTACAATATGCGAAGGAGACACGAGATTGATATTGTGGCAGCCCCTGTGCTGGAGATCAATCATCGCATCAGAAACAGTCTCACAGGGAACCTCCCGGCCGCCTCCGCCCTGGCTGATGTCATAGTTCTGGCAGAATTCGCAGGCAAGATTACAGTTGGTAAAAAAAATCGTCCCGGAACCATGTAACCCGACAAGGGGCGGTTCTTCCCCGAAGTGTGGCCCGTAACTTGCAAGATGCGGGAGGAGGCCGGTCCTGTAAAATCCTTTCTCGTCCTTTGTCCGGTCCGGACCGCACTCGCGGGGGCAGACCCGGCATCCGCGAAGAAGATTGTATGCTTTCTCAATGCGGGAGGCAAGCTCGCCTGTCCTGTGCAGGGTGATGTATCCGGGTTCATGACTGGAGGCCATACCGGGTAACCTGAACCGGGATTGTGTCGGGTGCGGTGATAAGGATTGGTATCATTGGCGTTGTTAACCTTGTACAGGGCGAATATTTTTTTCTTGACCAAAAAAGTGGCAATCCTTCAACAACTTAACAGAACCGGCATGAGCAAATAGTTTATATGGTAAATATGTATATATTTACATATGTTCCTTCCAATGAACGATAAACAGTTCAGATTCTGGAAGATGCGGCGCAGCGGGATGTCCAACATTGCCATTGCAAACCTTATCGGGATAACACGGCAGGGCGTCTCGCAGGCGCTCCTTATAATGGATGAAAAGATTGATGCCTCACTGCGGGAGATGGCCCGGGCAAACAAAATCCAGATTGAAAAGATCGATGTAGAGAAAGGTGTCCTGTTCGGGAAGTC
>Ga0209098_1000196_pt1 | contig 68049 bp, 74 predicted proteins | sample AD_JPNHW1_MetaG_FD_184429 | JGI IMG/M metagenome (GOLD analysis project Ga0209098, IMG submission 184429) | Active sludge microbial communities of municipal wastewater-treating anaerobic digesters from Japan - AD_JPNHW1_MetaG (SPAdes) (version 2) | ecosystem: Engineered > Bioreactor > Anaerobic...
TTGATACTCGCGTTTTTTTGCGAATTATAGAGTACTGGTTTTAAACGAGGGCTTTTATGGGCGTATTTTACCCATCTGAAGGGTATTTAAGCCTCTAAAAAACGTCTAATTGTTGCCTATTGGATGATGGATGAGAGTGGATCCTGTGGAAAAGGCTGGCCGGTGAAATGGCGAGGGGTCTGGTTCTCATCGATTCTCGCATTAAGGTATTCTCATCCTCACAACTTTTGCGCACACCAATTCCCAATATCCGCGCTCCGTTCAGCCTCAATCCCTTGAATAATCCTCCATTTTCACGTTTCAAAATTTATTCATCCAAGCCCATTGCCTCCCACATCCTATATGGATATGTCCAATGGGGTCCTGCAGAACCCCGTGGACGAGAAGAATGACGGAGTCATTCTTCGCTGTCAAAGGGCCCCGCGACAAATCCGCGGAGTTCCGGACAAGATTTCAGGGAAAATCCGGAGGAGGGCGGAGTCCTCCTCAAAAATCCCGGAGTCTGGCCGGAATCCCGCCATCACAACGAAAAATAGGAGGTAACAAAACTATGGCAGATTTCGTACAGAAAACAACCGTAAAGTCAGCGGTTCGCGCACTCGCGAGCCCGATCACCGATGTAACCGCGTTCAACACGATTGTCCAAACGGTCATCACGGATAACCCGTTCGACTGCACCTCATACGAGAGTGCAGGCGTCACTCACCAGCCGGTCGAGAAGTCCCGGGAGAACTACGTGGCGAAGGTCATCTACCAGGATGGCGACGCCAAGACCGTGGGCTCGGAATCCGGCAAGTACAACACCATCGCCGGGTTCACCGCCGGTGCAGCAGCGCTGGTGGCAAGCACCACAATCGCTACCGCCCACGGGGGCACAGCAATCCATGACCTGGCCCACGACACTTACTCGGCCACCCTGAAGTGCCACGATGCCAACGGGGAGATCTATATGGTCACCTTCGGGCGCGACAGCGTCAGCATCACCTCGTACTCGGACGATGCAATTCGCACACGGGTCGAGACCTGGGCCGACACGGTGGCCGCGCTCGCTTGAAGGTCCATCGGGGCCTGAAAGCGGAGAAGGGAGGCATTAGCCGACCTTCGACTGCCTGAAGGTCCATCAGGACCTGAAGATGTAGCCGCAGATCCGAAAAATTCCAGAAGAGATCTGACGCTCTCGGGGCTCCGCCCCGCCGCGTGGGCACCCCCGGTTACGATGCATCTGAATTACCTCTACAGGGACTCCTTTCGGTTTCTTGTGTACAGGAAATACAGCATCATGCCGACTGGGGGATGCCCACGCGGCGGGGGCGAGACCTTGTGTCGAAGCCCCCAAGAGCGTCAGAGATCATACGGATTTTTTCACGGTGTAACTATGGAAACGGAAATCTTGGGGCTCATCCTTGGCGTAGTCCTCCCCCTCTACCCGGTCCTGTTCTCGATCCATCAGCGGATCGGCAGGTACGACGAGATCGTGGAGGAGTTCAAGAAACTCCGGGATGAGCACGAACGAATGAAGGAGGTGTATCATGATTGAAGAAAACAAACCAATTGCAACCGTAACCGGCCTATACCGGGGAACATTCTCCGTCCTTGAGCCGCTGACAAAAGACACGCCGCTCACGCTCGATGAAGTCCGGCGCAACCCGATCTTCTACGAGCTTGAGCTGGAACCGGACCTGGAGGACACGGACCTGATCGTGGATATCATCTACGACAATGTGTCCCCGCTGCGCATGCAGGATCTCTTCCGGGGAACCGACATCCCGAAGGGCATGCGGTTCTGGCCGGACTGGTTCGACATCCCGCCATACCAGAAGATGACGGATATGGACGGCCGCCGGGTCTATCCCCGGGCAGCCGGTATCCACACGGTACGGATCAGAACCGCCCGCCGGAAGATCGTCCAGCGCGGGAAGAAGCGGGATTTCTCCCCGATAAACCACGGGTACATCAGCCCGGTGTTCGAGTTCGCAATCGCAGCGGATACGAACGATGCCCGGGAGTGATGACAGTGACGGGCCATAATCCGGAACAGGGTGCGGAATAATGTTCGAATCCGAGGTGCAGACCCGGGCCGCCATCTGCGGTACCGGGCTCCTGCTCGCGCTCATTTTTCTCTTCGCGCACCTTCCGCTCATCCTGCTCATCGTGCCGGTCGCAATCCTCTTCCTCGGCCTCATTGCCGACCCGGAGGAGACGCACGCGGTCTGGTACGGGATGCTCTCCGCGCTCGGCATCTTCGATCTCTCTGTTCTCACAGATGCTGAGCGACTGAACTATGCGGAGAAAAAACATTACTTCTGGTTCGGCGAGGTCGGGATGGCCGCGATCCTGGCCGGCATCTTCGCAGTCCCTCTCGGGATTTTTCTGGCGGGCCGGGCAGAATTCACGCTTGCGTTCATCGGTGCGGCGGTAATCTTCCTGCCGCTCTTCATCTTCCTGCCCAAACTGATCCGGTGGGCGATGAAGGCTGACCCGGATGCAATCATCCTTGCGTTCGGGAAGAACGAGCAGGTAAAAAAAGTGTTCTGGACCCTGTTCGTTGCAATGGCGGGACTGGTCCTGGCCCGAGTGGCGGACCCGGTGACGGCGCAGCAGGTGGTGGGGATGATTACGGGAATTGGGGTGTGAGACCCCCCCCATGCTCTCACTTTTTTTACCCGGCCTCTTCCATCCAAAATCATTCATATAACCAATTGGATACATGATTGATCCGACGGCATTATAGTAATATATCACCAGAAATATCGATAGTACAAGTATCATATGCACAGCGATCTCTGGCCCTTCCTCACCCCCCGGCTCATGGGACTTGGCTATACCCTGCGTGAAGCAGTGTATATCTCCACCCGTCTCCTTGCCGTGGTCCTCGTTGTCGTTACCCTGCTGGGGTACACGATTGAGAGGGAGGAGAATACGAACCGCCCGGGCCTGGACGCATGCATCTATACCGATTCCTCCGGCAGGCTCTCCGGATTTGTGGGGAGTGCCGCATCGATCTCTTTTGTTATTGAAGCCGGGCGAGAGCATCCGCGGACCTTGTAACGGTACCGTACCAGCCCGTCCGATCCATACTTCAGTGCTGCAAAAAGACCGCTCGGTCATGAGTGACCTTTCGGCCGAAAATTCCGATTGAATCCGCGGGCCCCTGTTCCCTTAACCATCGTTACGTAATGATCTTCCCGATGTTGAGCAGGAGAACATTAAGCTTACCAGCGAGGTGGTATCATCGACACAAATCTTCATACTAAAAGTTCCAAAAAGCCAGAGGACAATACAAGGCTCGTGGAGCGCCGGACCGGGCTCCGGAATCTGGGCATTGGTCAGACCCGGGCACCTATGCGCACGATCCGGAAGAATACCGAGGACGAGCTGCGCGAGAAAGATCCGGAGATCCCCTACGTAAAGACCGAGCATGCGATCCGCGATCTCATCTGCTCCTTGATGGAGCGGCAGGACCGGATGAACGAACAACTCCTCCAGCGTATTATCGATCTCCAGTACCGGATGGATGATCTCGAAGCGGACCTGTCTGCGGCAACGGGAAAGAATTATGCCGGCGACCCGGAGGAACCCGCATGAGCTACGCGACAAAGACCGGGGGAGCGGCCGAAAGCGCCCTCATCTCCCTCAGGAATTGGCCGACAAGGGTGCCGGACGGTCCATCGAAGATTCCATCGTATCCGGAAGCGAAGACTCCGTCTTCTCATCCTTCGGTTCATCTGGGTCTCAGGATCCAGAAAAAGATCATTCATTTCGATCAGATAATCGCCGGCTTCCATCAACGGCGGTGGTCGTGATGGTCCGCATCCGCTCAAACGATCAGGACGAGATCCCGCTCTTCCTTCTGCCCCGGATCATCGCAGAGCAGGTCTTAAAGACCGGTGACCGGATCTACCGCATCAGCGTGAAGAGGACGCACTGGCACCACTACAATGTCTCGGTCCGGACAAAGGCCCTACCCCGCGAACTGGCACCAGGCCGCATGGGGGGAGTTCTTCCGGATCCACAGAAGGCAGGCACCTGGGGAATAGTCGCCGTATCCGAAGAGGGAGGGCGCGTATGACACGCGGACCCCCGCCGGGCGTGGGGCTTAAAGAAGCCAGGGCTCTTGCCAACCGCCAGGGGAAGTTCTGTCAGAACACGACAGGCCGGGGTATCCTGTATGACTTCGCGATCTACCTGGCATTCGTAACCATCCATGTCCGGGTGAGGAGGACGCGGATGATCGCCATCACGCCTGCCGAAGTCCTCTTCGCCTACGAACGCGACATTGCCCGGATCCGCCGGGTCCCGGCAACGGCCGTCTCCCTCCGCGAGCTCTGGGTCCGGACCTCCCTTGGGACATGGCAGTTCTTTCTGGTGCTCGACGATCGGATCGTGGAAATCCCGGCTGAAGCGATGCCGGAGAATGCTGACAATGGCCGTCACCTCCGGGAGGACGCACCCCTGCCGGACCGGTCGACTTTCCCCAACATGAGTTCACCTAGAGGAGGAGCATTCGTCTGTCCGTTCATGGGGCCGCCGAAATGAGATACTCTCCTCTTTTTCAGGAACTGTACATGGGGCCATCACCGCTTTACCCCAACTGCTTCTCACTCATCTCCTCCATCACTGTTGCGGTAATCCCCAGGCAGACCATCCGTATCGGGCTTTCGGATCCCGTGAATGGTTCGCTCAGAGAGAGAATCCCCCCTACTTCCCGCTCTGCCACCTGATGTGGAACGAGTCCCCACCCGGCTTCGTCCACAGCATGAAGCGCCGCCGCAACGCGGGCAACGACGCCCGGGTCACGCGACCAGCCACGCAGATGCTCAAGAAACTTCCCGCGATCCGGGCAGGCACCCGGCAATTCCTTCGCGATGCGGTACAGGTCCTCTTCCCCCACCCCGAACCGCGAAAGCCGCACGAGCACATCTGCCTGCGATTCCGGAGAAAGCCCGGTCTCCCACTCCAGCGCCGCAGTTGTTGCCGCAATCACCGTCCGTCCGATCAGTTCACCGAGTTTTGCGTGCTTCCCCGCGTCCGTAAGATGCAGTGGCGAGGCCGGGTCTGCCACGATGGCGATCATGTCTGTACCGGACCCGGTGGCAATGCCGGACGAGTAGATGCTCCGGGCCATCAGCTGCTGGAGCGCTGCCGCCTTGGCTTCGGTCGCCGTCATCATTGCCCGGACGAGCGCATGCCCAGGCAGATCGGCACCGATGATGAGTATCGTGTTGATTGTCCCGCCCACCGGCTCGAACGTATCTCCGGTCTCAAAATACGATGCAGGGTCGCCGGCCCGTCCTCCGTTCTTGTCAATCCCGGCCGTAACAATCGCCGTCACGTTCAGATCCCGGAATGATGCAGAGACCACCGCGGTGTTCTTCATCTCCGCCCGGGTGATGAGTCCGGTGGCGGTCTCCGGATCCAGCCCAAGATCCCGTGCAACACCTTTGAGATATCCCTTCACACTCGCACCACTATGGCAGGCCTCGCAGGCAGCAAGAGGGATCTGGTGGTTGAAAACCACTCCCAGATCCTCGCGGTATCCTCCATTCATCCACGAAGTGGAGAGAATGTTGCGGGGCCCGGGGAAACGAATCGTAACCGCACCGGCGGCCCTCGTTGCAGCCTCCCCGCTGGGGAAACTGAAGACCTGATCCCGGGGCAGGCGGATTGCAGACCCGCTCATGACCCGCCCCACCTTATCAGCACGATGCAGGTAATGAACCCGAACAGGGCACTAGGCCCGGCAAACCCGTTCGTCTTCTGCGTGGTGGCAGCAGACGGAGTTGTCCCGCGAGCAGCAGCCTGTGCATCGTGCCAGTCGCGGACAATTGCGGCAACCTGCTCCGTTGCATCCACGATACGGGGACCGGCTCTGCTGATGGTATCGGCGTTCACGGCATAGACACGGTGGTTCTTCACGGCCGAAAGTGATGCATACTGCGGGTTGGTCATGAACGCTTCAAGGATCACATCGGAACTCACCGAGTCCATCCCATCACCCCCGTTCACGATGATGATATCCGGGTTGGTGGTCAGGAACTCTTCCAAGGAGACCGTGCCCCATCCACTCTTGCCAGAAAAGATATTTTTCCCTCCGGCATGTTCAATCACATCGTTCTGTAAGGTGTCGTTGCCGCTCACGTAGAGCGGGGAATGCCAGACCACATGCGCAAAAGTCGGTTTGCCGGTCTCCGGGCCTGCCGCTGCAACGGCAGAGAGCCGGGCCGAGAGGTTTGCAGCCAGGTGGTTGGCACGTGCTTCCGTACCCGTGAGCGTCCCGAGCATGCCGATATCGCGGATCATCTCCCCGATGTTGTGCGGCGAAACGACAACGACCTGGAGACCGAGACCGCGGAGCCGGCTTACAGTCTCCTGCGGGGTGATGTCGGATGCCACCACGAGATCCGGCCGGGCTGCCGCCACCTTTTCGGTGCTGATGGCAGAATAGCCGCCGATGCGGGGGATGTCACTCACTTCGGGAGGATAATCGCAGACATCGGTCACCCCGACCATCTGATCGAGGAGCCCGAGCGCAGCAAGGAGTTCAGTGTTCGAGGGCGCCAGCGAGACGATACGCTGGGGTGTGGCATTGAGCGTGAGCACCGTGCCGGAATCATCGGTCACGGTGATGGCAGCGGCCGGCCCGATCAGGCATACCAGCAAGAGGAGGAGGACCGGTACGATCCGCGTACCGGGCGTTTGAGAAAAAGTTGGCGGGTTCATTTACGATGCTCCGTTTATCAGTGTGGTGAGGTACGAGCGGCTCTGGTCCACGGCATCCAGTTCCTTGGTCTCGATGACCAGGGTCGCATCCCGGGGGATCTGCTGCATGACGGACAGAAAATCAACAGCCCCGGATCCGCATGCGGCATGGTCATCATTGGTCCCGTGGTTGTCATGGAGATGAACGTGGCAGAAGCCACCGACTGCGAGAAATGCACCAAGGTTCCCGTTCAGCTGGGCATGGCCGACATCGAGCGTGCAGCCAAGGTCACGGGCTGCCAGTTCCATCATGAACTTCGGGCCCCGGAAGTGGCAGCACTCCCACATGCCCATGTTCTCGATGCAGGCCCGGACCCCGTGCTCTTCCTGGAGCCGGGTCAGGTCATCCAGCGAACGGAGCAGGGCTGCACACGAGCGGGCCCGCACCTGTTCGTAGGGAGCGTAGCCCGGATGGATGACAAGATGGTCGGCGCCGATGCGGGTACAGGCTGCCATCGTATCGTCCAGCACCGCCAGCGAGGCCTGCCGCATGCGTTCATAGACCGATGCAATGTTGATGTCGCTGGTCGGGGCGTGGACGGAATACGAGAACGGGTACTCGGTGCACGACCGGGTGTCCGCGAGAATATCGTGAAGCCCGTCAGCAAGGATCTCGACATGCGTGGTCCGCTCCGCGAGGGTTGCAAGCGCTGTGTTGAGCGGGTAGTCCATCCGGCAGAACGTGGAGATGTAGAAGGGGTGTGTCATGCGTGGTTACTCCGGTTGGGGGGGGATTTTGTGGTCAGATTGCTCCAGAAAAACGAGAATTCCATCGTAGGTGCCGGTGCACGAAGCGCCGGCTGAACAGAGGTCCATCATGGCTGTGGCTGCGGCACCTTTGGCAAAATCGTAGGATACAAACTCCCGACCTTCCGGGAGGTGGACGATCACCTTTACCGGCCCGACATCGTGGAGCACGGAAAGTACCGGCAGGTTGCCTGCACTGACCGGGTGCACCGAAAGAATTATCCGGTCTGCTCGTGCTGCCATACCCCGGAGTTTCTCAAGTGCGTGGGCCGGGATCTGCGAGAACGGCAGGATCGGGATTGAGGGGATCCCAAGCGCTTGTGCTACCCCATAATCCGTGTCGGTAGTGGCAAGGATGCCGGCCGAGAGATCGTAGCCCCGACCCGCAAGGATGTGCAGGAGACCTGCGCCGCTTCCCCCGCCCGATACAACGAGCACACGGATGGGAGTCTCCTGCACGTCCGGCGTTTTGCAGGACCGGGTTGAAAGGGGCATTAAGAAGGTTCGGCCGGTGGCCGGGTGGCGGGCGGTCACCACCTCAGCCCCGTACACCTCCCGGATCTTCTCCGGTGTCAGGACTTCGTCGGGTGTCCCATCGGCAACGAGCGACCCCTCCCGGATCATGATGAGCCGGTCGCAGTAGAGTGCAGCAAGGTTAAGATCGTGGAATACCCCGAGGATTGTTGAGCCGGTGCCGGCAAGGGCCTTCATCAGCGCGAGGGCATCGGACTGGTGGGAGAGATCGAGATGGGAAGTCGGTTCGTCTAAGAGCAGCACTTTTGTATCCTGCGCAAGGGCCCGGGCAATCAGTACCCGCTGCCACTCCCCGCCGCTCAGTGCCCGGATCGACCGGTCCTTCAGGTGAGCGATACCGGTCTCATCAAGGACCGCGTGGCACCGGTCATAATCGGCCGGTGTGAGGGAGGAAAACCGGCTCGTCCGGGCATACCGGGCCATCAGTACCACCTGCATGACGGTGTACGAGAACGGGCGAGCCTCGTCCTGCGGGACAAACCCGAGCGCCATGCCCAGCTCCGCGGGCGTGAAGCCGGCAACGGGTTTCCCGTCCAGTTCCAGGATGCCGCTTGACGGGAGCACCCGGCTGAACGCCCGCAGGAGCGTGGTCTTTCCCGACCCGTTCGGCCCGATGATGCCCGTGAAGGTTCCCGCGGTAAATGAGCAGGAGACCGACTTTACAATCTCCTGCACGCTGTACCCGGCAGAGAGGTTCCCGGCATTGAGCGTGGTCTTCTTGTTCATACGGTCGTCCCCCGCTGGTAGATCAGCCAGATGAAGAACGGTGCCCCGATGAACGCGGTGATGATCCCAACCGGGAGATCGGAGAAGAATGTGCGGGCGAGCGTGTCGGATATGACCAGGATGATCCCGCCGGCAAGGATGCTGGCCGGGATGACTATGCGATTGTCCGGGCCCGCAAGCATCCGGACAATATGCGGGGTGACGAGTCCGATAAACCCGATAGACCCGGCGATCGAGACTGCGCCTGCCACGAGCAGGGTGCTTGCCCCCAGCACGATCCAGCGGGCACGGGTAGCATCGATGCCGAGATGGGCAGCGGTCTCCTCGCCAAGAGAGAGGGCGTTTAAGTCCCGGCCCATGAAGAAGAGGAGAGCCCCCGCTGGGATCAGGATGGCCGCGGCAAGCATCGCGTCACCGGGCGATGCATTCCAGAACCCGCCCATCAGCCAGAAGAGGATCTGGTGGACGTTCTGGCCGGCAACGGCTATCAGGAACGAGACAATGGCCGAGAAGAAGAACGAGACCGCGATGCCGGTGAGGAGCAGGGTCTCGACCGAGATCACCCCTTTCCGCCCGGCAATCGACCAGACGATCAGGATCGCAACGACGGCACCGATCCAGGCAAAGATCGGGACAAAAAAACCGCCGAAAAAGACGATGGCAAGCGACGCCCCAAGTGCACCCCCCGAAGACGTGCCAAGGATATACGGATCGGCCATCGGGTTCCGGAAGAGCGACTGCATCGCGGCGCCGGCAACCGCGAGGCTTGCGCCCACGAAGAATGCGGCAAGCACCCGGGGAAGCCGGATGCCCCCCACGATGTCGGCAGCGCCGGGCGCAGTCGAGACAAAACCGAATCCTGCGGGGCCGATGAACGTGCAGAGTACGATGGTTGCGACTGTAGCAATGGCAAGGCCGATGATGAGCGGGATGGTGCGGGTCAAAGGGAGGGATCACTCCCGAATGATACGGGCATGGGGATTAGGCTGCCCGCCCGGCAAGCGCCCGCTCCTGTGCCAGGGCAAACCGGACAAACGCATCCCCATCTTTCAATGGCTCAGTCACCAGCTCTTTCTCATCAGCGGTATCCGAACGGAACATCCTCACGCCCGATTTTTCCTGCGTTGAGCAGGAGTACCGGACTTCGAGCGGGTTCTCATGCCCGTGAATCCCGGGCTTACGAGAGTAATTGTAAGCAAAGGCAACGGCCCACCGGCTTTCACTCATGTCCACGTACACGGTTCCCATGAGCTGCTGGTTGTTGTGCCGGATCAGCACTTCGTCTTCGAACTTCTCGATCTGCTGCTGCGTTGCGGATTGTGGTTTGAATCCAAAATTTTTTGACATGATAGACCTCCCTTTCCAACGGTTGGTGTTTTCAGATTTGCTTATTGAAAATCCCCACGGAGTCCATGTTCTGGAGACCCCCCGGGGTATTGATGATGTTCGATTCGCTCGTTACGGCAGGATGCTTGCCTGGGTTGTTGCGATCACTTTTCCGCTTGCAGAATCGTAGATCTCAATGTTAACGGGTTCGCCAACGGATGGGGACACGTACCCTCCATAAGAAGATACTGCAAATGCATCTGCCCAATTGATTTTGATTTTATCTCCGGTTTGTATCACTTGAGAAGTAATTCCTGCAGTATTAGTTGGCAGATATATCGCTTTCGTCAGGTCCACTTTGTGACTCATGTCTTTGAATGTGCCCATCGGAATGAATGTCTTCACGATTATCGCACTCCCACTTACCTGATCCCCTCCATTGAAATCGATGATGATATCGTTCCCATCATGGGCTTCTGCACCGATACTGATCTGGGGTGCTTTGGGGGAACTCTGTCCAAGCCCCCCGGCAAAGGCAGATACGACTGCGGCAATGATGATCGTTACGACAAGCATCAGCATCACACCGACAACAGGTGAGACTGCATCGTAATTCCGTACATTTGCTTGCATGATCACACCTCCACCGGGAGATCTTTGTTATAAATTGTGGTCCCGGATTTCATATCGATAAATTTCACGTTGACGATGTCATTAGCCGTGAGCAGTTTATCATCCTTTATAATCATTTTATCAATGAACTGGTTTTCACCACCCCATCCGTTTGGATCGTAATTGAGGTTCATGTCCGCTTTGATAACATCACCTGCATGCATGACATAATTTCCAAACCATAGGGGTGTATCAGCTGCTTCATTACCTGTTGCTGCCGTTTGACCTGCAACAACTAAGTAGGGCTCATTATAATACACATCTTCACCGGGACTGTACGCATAATGAACGTTGAGTGAAGATAGGTTATAGTGAGCAGTTGCTCCTGTTTTTAGATAGTAAACTTCGGGGGTTTCGTTGTATTTCGCTGCAACTGTTGATTGAACATGATAAATTCCGGTCGAGTTAGCCCAGCTGGTTAAAATCTTAACCTCCTTGGTGTTAATCGGGTCTCCACCCATGTGTTTGATAATCATCGATGGGCCTCCAGCCATACCTCCAGTCAACAGTATATGAGAATCCAGCGATACCTGTGGTGCTTTCTCTTTTCCAGTTGCCATTCCCCCCGCAAATGCGGAGACGACCGCAGCAATAATAATCGTCACAACCAGCATCAGCATCACACCAACAACAGGTGATACTGCATGCTCCTGTACAGTTTTCCTGATTCGTTTCATTTTCATCTCCAAATCCTGGCCATCATGCGATGAGTAAAGTCCCTCGTGCGAGAGCCAGTGACCACATGGTCCAACCGTAGATGACATGATCAATTAAAGTTGCATTAAAACTATTTTAATTGATCATATTTGATTGTTTTAAAACAAATAGACTTTTGTTATTGTAGGTAGAATACACTAGAAATCATCGGATTGACAAGAGGGTGAGCGCTGTGTCCGCACATTATAAATCCAGACAAAACGTGAAAGATGGCCGGAAAAAAACCGGGCGTGTCATTCTCCTCATCTTCCTGGTATTCATATCCGTGGGCTCCTGCGGGTGTATCAAACTGATGCAGCAATCGGAGGGGAGCAAACTTACTCAAACCATGACTACCCCGCAGCCGGATCCCGTCAGGACCATTGCCCCCGTGGCATCCATCGCACCTGAACAAAAAATTTCACCCGCCACGCCATCAATCCCCGCCACAACACCGGATCTGGTTACTGATGCCGCACCAATCCTCCCTCTGGATCCCTATCTCACCCAGCATGCAACGCAGATCAACGAGACTCCGCTCACCAACCATTATATGCGCAATGCCGAATTCACCCGGACGTATATCCTGAGGGGGAATTCCACCGGCCTTGTCGTCAATGCAACGGTACTGAAAGGGCCCTTATGGATCTCATTTGATGTCAAACCCTTGTTTGATTGTCTGGATGACCCGGAGTCCTGCCGGGGCAGTGGGACGAAAACAATCAATCCCCCATACTTCACCCTCACCGTCCGCGACAACCAGACACGGGTAATCGTAGCAGAGGACGGATACGGGAGGGAGTACAGCTCACAGAAGGACAACCGTACCATCAACCTCTACGATGAGGGCCGGTATCACCTGACGCTGACCGGCAATTCGGTGGATGTCACCCTCTCGGTTGCAACCGGTGCAGCCCCCCTTGTGACCGATCTGCCATCTGCAGACCCGGCCCCGACGAAGACACTGTCTCCTGAATACCTCCGCTATCTTAAGCAAACCGGGCGTGCACCCTGATGCTCCGCGAACGATGGTCTGTATTAACTGCCACTCTTGCAGCAGGGATGACTGGACTATTCTCATCAATAAATACGAAACCTCAGGGTCTGATGGTGGCAGTCACGGGCTCTGCTGGGGAGGACCGATCCCGTTTCCGGCATCTTTCATTCGGGGATCTCTCTGTATTAATTCGCCACCTGCCCCGCACACTGGGCAACCGCACGGAACAAGGCGACATTCTCATCCTTGCCATGTGCACGGGGGCGATCATAACGGGATATGCCGCGCTCTTCATCGATCTCCCGCCGGTAGTATTGGCGATCCTTGGCGCTGTCTCGCTCTCGGCGCTCGCACTTGCCACCAGTGCAGTAAGGTACCGGTTCAGTCCTGCCGTCGCTGAATCCCGGGAGCCTGCCCCGACAGGAACGAGTTCACCACAGGGTGGCGGGCATTCCCGTTACTCGGGGAACCTGCCTCACAAACAGGAGATGGATGTGCCGCCCCCGGAAGAGCGGACGAGCGGGACGCTTGACACCTACTGGATCGAAGCCCCTTACGTATACATAAAAATTGTCCGGCAGGGAAACCAGGGATTTACGTACACGGTTGTCGAACCCACGATCACCATACAGGAACAGATCGTGCTCCGGGAGACTGCCATTCACCTCAGGAAAGTGATCGTGTACGATGATCATGATAAACCTCCGGTGCACCAGCTCAGCGATGAATTTGTCCATCACATCATCCATGAATTCCACCCGGATGTCACCGGTGAACGGCTCGACATCCTCACCTACTACCTGAGGCGCGATCTCTCGGGATTCGGCCCCCTGGAAGCCCTCATGCATGATCCTGCCCTTGAAGACATCAGCTGCAATGGTGAGAACCTGCCGGTCTTTGTCTTTCACCGGACCTGGGGCAGCCTGCCGACAAGCGTCCTCTTCCGCGAGGGCGAGCTCAACCAGTTCGTCTTAAAACTGGCCCAGAAAGCCAATAAGCAGATCTCCTTAACAAACCCGATGGTGGATGCCACCCTCCCGGGAGGCTCCAGGGTCCAGGTCACCTACAGCAATGTGGTCTCCTTAAACGGCAGCTCCTTTACGATCCGAAAGTTCCGCACCGAGCCGATGACACCGCTCGACCTGATCCGTCTCGGGACGTATAATGCCGAGATCCTCGCGTTTCTCTGGCTCGTGATCGAGCACCGGCGCAGCCTGATCATTGCCGGGGGCACCGCAAGCGGCAAGACCTCAACCATGAATGCCATCTCGCTCTTCATACCCCAGAACGCGAAGATCGTATCCCTTGAAGATACGCACGAGATCCAGCTCCCGCACCGGAACTGGCTTGCCACCCAGACCCGGGAACTTACCACCTCAGGGGTGCAGGGCAATATCGATCTCTTCTCGCTCTTAAAATCCTCCATGCGGCAGCGGCCTGAGTACATTATCGTTGGGGAAGTAAGGGGACGGGAGGCCCAGACACTCTTCCAGGCCATGAACACCGGCCACGCCACGCTCTCCACGATCCACGCGGGCAGCGTCCAGGAGACGATCAACCGGCTCACCCATGAACCGATCAGTGTGCCACCCGTCATGTTCACCGCGCTCGATCTGGTGATCAACCAGTCCATGTCCACGTACGGCAACAGCCGCATACGCCGCTGCCAGGCCATCCATGAGATCACCGTTGAGGGAGACACCGTCACCCCCCGGAAATTATACGAGTGGGATGTCTCCGGTGACTCATTCCGGAAGGTGGCCCCGTGTTCCCGGGTGCTTGAAGAGATTGCAACTATGCGGGGCTGGACACCGGAGCAGGTGAACGAGGCCTTGAAAAAGCGCGAGGAATTTCTGACAACCGCTATTGATGTCCCCATACCGGATATCCACGATCTTGCCAACACGATCCACGATCTCGGTGACTGATATGACCCTGCAATCAATCCTCAAAGGAACCGGCAATCGGCTCGAACAGATCGAAATAATCCTCTTGGGCACACACCTTGGTCGGGATCTCCAGTCTGCCCACCTGCCGGTCACCGCAGAGCAGTACCTGGGCACAACGAGGGCAAATCTTGCTGCCTCCGGTGCACTCTTCCTTTGTTTTTTTGCGCTGGTCTCGTTAACCGGGTATGACTTTGGCCTTTTCATGTTCATCCCTCCAGCCCTATTCTGGATCATCCTGTTCATCGGCATGATACCCGGGATGTACCTGGTGCAGGTATATTATCCGGTCATCCTTGTGAGGGGCAGGAAGACCCGGATCGATCTCGAACTCTCCTATGCTGTCTCGTACATGCAGGCGCTCTCCACAACGATGTCCCCGTTCGAGGTCATCCGAAGGGTCTATGAAGAGAGGGCGATGTTTGGAGAGGTATCTTTAGAGTTCGGCCAGATCGTGCGGGACGTGGAGATTTTTGGCGATGACCTGATCACGGCCATGCACAATCTCCAGACAACGACTCCCTCTTCCATCATGCGGGATTTTCTCAATGACCTGTGCATCGTCTTTGAGAGCGGGGGCGACATCACTGCTTACCTCTCATCGAAAACCGATTACTTCCATGAACAGGCGCGGCGGGAACTCGATCTCGTGCTCAAGACGATCGAGATCATGGCCGAGGTATATGTCTCGGCATTTGTTGCCGGGCCGATCGCACTTATCATCATGATCGTGGCGCAGGGCATGACGAGCAAAGGGACGATGGCCTGGCTCCTGCCGTTCATGTACCTCTGCATACCAGCAGGTGCGATCCTGATGATCTGGATCCTCTCCATCATGCTCCCACCGGAAAATCTGGAGATCAGCAGGCGCGGGATCGTGGAATATGATGCCAGTGAGAGTATTCCCGTAGGTGCAGGAAATACCGTGGACGACCGTGAGTTCTACGATCATATCGAGGCGAAGAAGAGACGGTTCCGGATCTACGAGCAACTGCGTCATCCACTCCGTTCCTACATCTCCCATTACACCTATGGGATCATTGCCGGGAGTATCTGTGCCGGGCTGCTTGTAGGTCTTCTCTTCACGGGTTCGTTCGAGACACTATTCCCGAAAGATGCATTCTATGCAGGTACCTGCATAGTCGTGATAGGGTTCTTGGCCCCCGTCTCGCTTGCGTACGAGGGGCGCCGGTGGTATGTCAACAACATCGAGGAACATATCCCGGAATTCCTGCGGGAACTCTCCGACATGAAAGAGATCGGGCTCACACTGCCGGATGCCATCCAGCGGATCTCATCGGCCAAACTGGGCCTCCTGAGTTCGGAACTCTCGCATGTCTCGCGGGATGTCGGTACCGGTGCCTATGTCAATTTCGCCCTGGTGCGGATGGAGGAGCGTATCGGGCTCATCTCCGTCAAGCGGGCGATCTCGCTTTTAGTAAAGGCAAGTGAGATCACCTCCAACTTAAGCCAGATATTCCTGATCGCCATTGTAGACTTTGAACATTATCTCCGGATGAAACGCGAGCGGTCCAATACAGCGATCGTGTACGTCATGATCATTTACCTGTCCTTTGGCATCTACCTCTACACGGCATACCAGCTCAACGGGCCGTTCATGTCGAGCTTCACCACGTACAACCTCAACTTCAACCTTGCCCAGAACGTGACCGACATGTTCCGGATCGGCATCATTCTCGGCCTCTTCTCCGGCATCATGGCCGGGCAGTTCAGCTCGAACAGCATCCTTGCCGGGTTCAAGCACAGCATTGTCCTGCTCGCTGCAACGGTGGCGATGTTTGTATTTTTTGTGTGAGGGAAGATCATGCATACAACCGGCAGTCACAGCACCGCAGTCTCTGAAGTGGTGGGGGAGATGCTCATGATCGGGATCGTCCTCATCCTCGTCTCGGTCTTCTCCGCATCACTCTCGGATTATCTCCCCTCCGAGCGCAGCCCGACGGTCACCATCTCGATGGGCAACGACACCGCCGGGAACATCATCCTCTGGCACAAAGGAGGAGACTGGGTGAAGGCAGAGACACTCCGGGTCATTGTCTCGGATGCGTCCGGTATGGCAACCACCTACACCCTGAAGGGCAATCCGTCATTCATCCTTATCCCGTATGCACAGGCATTTGACCTGGAGAGCAACATCACGGTGAGGCGGGACACGCCACTTGCCGGCAACGAGAGCGTTACGCTCGCCACCGACCGGGCGGTCATCTTCTCCGGGACCGTGGGGCGGCGGTAGCCATGAGAGACGATGCCGTTGCACCAGTGATTGCCGTGATGCTGATCCTTGCGGCCATCGTCACCTTCCTCTCGATCTGGAACGCGGTCTATGTCCCGTCCATGAAACAGGCGGCTGAAGTCAGCCATCTCCAGAATGTGGAATCTGCGTTCCTGCACTTCTCATCAGATATCGGGCGGGCCGCATCGACGCGGCAGGATGACCTCTCCCTCAGCGAACCGGTACAGATGGGCGGCGGGGATTTCTTCTTCAATACGCTTCGGTCCAGCGGATCCCTTGCGGTTCAGAATGAAGCGAAGCCGGCTTATTATTTCTGGCTTGACGATAACGATGAACCCGACGCGGTTGGTACTCTGGTCAATATCTCATATGAACCCGTGGGAAATTTCTGGCAGGACCAGGGATACCGCTGGCAGGAGGGGTACCTCAATGTGACCAAGTACCATGCAAAACAGGCACCGCTCGGGTATGATACCATGACCGATGTGAATAACGAGTTTGGAGGATCGGGTTCACTTGCAGCATTTGCCGGTTCGTTCGGGAGCGTGGAATATACGGTCAACCAGACACCCATCCAGAACGAGACCGTAAACGCTGATAATCGGTTCACCTTCTCTCCGCGGGAGGGCAATTGTTCCCGCATTGTTCTCTGGGCGGTGAACATGTCAGCTTCACCCGATCACCCGTTCGTCAGCAGCAATGGTTTCGGGACACTGCAGCTGAAGTCCAATGTAACCACGATTCCCTATTACGGAATCCAGAATATCACGATGGGTTCCGGCAGCGGACCTTTTGGGAATGCAACATTCAGGAACTGGAATGCAAGTCTTGCTTCCGCAGCCCGTGCCTGTAATGATAATATCTGGTATAATCAGGATGATTCACGTGATGATTTATTTATGTACACGCTCAGACAAGAGGTGAGCCCGGTCAATGTCACGCTCAATGTTGTGAATATTGAAGTCAGGGCATACTGATTCAGTGCAGTGAGCAGGAATGCATTTCCTGCCCCTCGTGATCCCCCCATCCGGGTCGGGCAATGATCACAAGGGAACGATCAGGTCGTGGATCACGTACGCGAGTTCCTTACTCTCCAGGCGTTTTAAAAAGTCCGTGAACTCCTCGTCCACAATGACAATGGCGCAGTCGATCCCGTGGAACGCCGCCTCAATGACACCCTCTCGGGCACCAAAGAACAGGTCCGGCTCCCGCCCCGCTGATTTCAGCGCGATATATGCTTCAAGCCCGACTGCTCCCACCAGCCTGGCCTTTGCCGTGATCTCCAGCAGCGTGTCCCGCTTCACCTTGCGCGAACCGCCGTGCAGGATACGGGGCACCTTGCAGACATGAATGGTGCCCTCGTGGTGATCGATGAGCCCGTTCAGGTTTGTGATCCCGACATCCGTATCCTTCGTTGCATCCGACACAACCGAGCCGTTAGCCGAAGACGACTTCTTTGCGGCGTACAGGAATCCGTCCATCATGTACACGCCGACCTCATCCCCGGCCCGGAGGTGTTCAGCAGCGATTGCAGCCCAGACCGATACCTGCTGGATGATGTCGCGCCGGATGTGCCGGGCATAGGATTCTAGCAACTCGGCGTTTGCCAGCATCCACTCGATGCCGGCCTTGGTCACTTCGTAATTGCCCCGGCCGATAGCCGAAACTTTTCGCTCATCAACCAGTTCTTTGAGATATTCGGATATTGCCTGCGGGGTCACGCCGAGTTTGTCGGCAATCTCCTGCTGGCGGACGGCCGGCTGGTGCTCGGCTATCTCGACAAGGATCTGGAAGCGGGTGACATCGCGCTTGCTCCGCAGGATGGAAGTGATGGGATCGTTGATACCCGGGGTCAATTGGCATCAGTCCGGATTACAAAATGTTCCATGATCTGCATATTACCGTTAGATCAAATCTACTTGCTTTAAATAAATATATTTTGATTGGCTGCATCCCCGCACACTCTGAACCGAGGGGCTGTAACTTAGGAACTGCATGGAAAATATTTCCCCAAATAATGCCCCGTTTGCCAATCAGAGCCCAATTTGAAGAACCGGTTTTTGGATAGTCGCACTTTTTTGCGAATTACCGTACAGTTATTTTGAATGGGGGGCGTATTTAGCCTTATTTTCCCCATTTGAAGACCTTTTCGGCCCCTAAAAAACGTCTAATTGTTGCCTATTGGATGAGCGACTACTGCCAAAACGGTAGTAGGAGCTTGAGAAAATGGCCGGCGGCCTTTTTCGAATCAACGATGAGCTGATATCCTGTGGAAAAGGCTAGCCGGGGAAATGGCGGGGGTTGAGAAACCCGACAGGATTTGGTTCAACAAACCGTACTTCGATCTCTTCACCATGATGGGATATGGTGAAGAACTCAATGCTTAAGAGATAGAGGGCTGATTTGGATCGGTGATAAGGTTAATCCTCGTTCAAACCAAAGGGATTCTGAAATGCCAAAACCACCTGAAAAGCAGACAGGTTTCAGACCCGAGCCCGAATTCCGGTACAAACAGTGCCTTATCATACGCAACGACGTGAAGATGAGCTGCGGCAAGCGGTGCGCCCAAGCCGGCCATGCTGCCATCGGGGCGTTCAATGGCGCGGACAAGTCACTCCAGAAGGCCTGGATGTCCGAGGGGCAGAAGAAGGTTGTCTTGAAGGCCAATGACGAGCGGACCCTGTATGAAATCAAGGTGCTTGCAGAACGGGCAGGCATCTCCACATCCCTGATCCAGGATGCCGGGATGACCGAGATCCCCCCGGGCACGATCACGGCCCTCGGCCTTGGCCCGGCAAAGAGCGAGGATCTCGACCGGATCACCGGCACGCTCACCCTCCTATGAGACCGAGTACCTATCCCCTTGAACGCGAACTGGGCATGCGGTACTATGCCAGCGATGCGGCCGGGATCGGCGGCCGGCTCCGGGCAGCACCGTCCGATTTCCTTGTCAACGAGATTCCCCTTGAGGAGAAAGGCGGAACTGACGGCCCCTTCCTGATCTGCACGCTCACCAAGACCAACTGGGAACTCCAGCATGCGGTCAAAGAGATCGCAAAACGGCTCGGCATCAGCCACCGTCGGATCGGCTGGGCCGGCACCAAGGACCGGAACGCCATCACTACGCAGTGGATCTCGATCTACAAGGTGACGGCCGAGCAGGTGAATGCCATTCACTTAAAAGATATTGTTCTTGTGCCGGTGCGAAACTCCAATGAGGCGCTGGCCCTTGGCCACCTGCAGGGAAACCAATTCGATCTCGTGATCCGGGACTGCGAACCTGCCCGTCTTGAGACGCTCGTTAAGGAGATCACCACTACCGTCAGCGATGGCGTCCCCAACTATTTCGGGCTCCAGCGGTTTGGGGCGATCCGCCCGGTGACCCACACGGTCGGGGAATGGATCTTAAAAGGAGATTTTGAACAAGCGGTCATGACCTACATCGGTCTGCCCTTCCCGGACGAGAACGAGACGACGAGGACGATCCGCAGCGCTTTCATGTCCGACCGTGACCCCGGCCCGGCCCTCCGGGAATTCCCGGTCCAGATGAACTATGAACGGGCCATGCTCCAGCACCTGTACAATCACCCGGGCGATTACCATGGGGCCCTCAAGGAACTGCCGCCCAAACTCCTCTCGATGTTCATCTCTGCGTTCCAGTCCTATCTCTTCAACTGTGCGGTCAGCCAGCGGTTTGATGACGGCCATACCCTGACCGGCCCGGTGGTGGGGGATCACCTGATCTTCTCGAACGGCCGGACCGATACCGTGACTGCGGCAAACCTTCCCGCAGCCTCGATCCATATCCGGCGTGGCCGGTGCACCATCGCCCTCTTCATGCCGGGAAAAGAGAAGAGCGGGAATGCAACCGCAGAACCGGTGATGGATAGCCTGATGATCGAATGCGGGATCACCCCGGAGGATTTTGGCCGGGCATCAACGTTCGTGGAGACAAAGTTCGACGGTGCCTACCGCCCGATCTCTTTGAACGCGGGCGTGAACGCCACCCTTGAAGAGACGAACGTCCGGCTGAAGTTCACCCTGCCGCCCGGGCACTATGCCACCACGGTCTGCCGGGAATATATGAAGGCAGACCCAATCAGGATGATCTAGACCGGGACTCTGCCAGTTTCTTTGCCCCGGCGATCGCATCGTTGAGGTTGCCCAGTTCGTCAACAACATTGATCCTGATGGCATCGGCGCCCCGGATCAATCTCCCGTCCTCGATATCGGAACGGGAGATGGCACGCTGGGTGGTCACATCCGTGATGAAATTCTCGAAACTGTCGGTGACGATCTTCTGGGCATAGACCTCTTCCTCTGACGTCATCGGGCGCGAGGTGGATCCCATATCCTTCTTGCTGCCGGACTTCACAACGCTGACATTATAGCCTTCGTTCTCCATCCACCGGCTGATATCGGAGAACTTCCAGATGACGCCCACATTGGCCGTGAACGTATCCGGGTTGGCATAGATCCGGTCTGCGTGAGCGCTCACATAATACGCGGCCGAGGTTGCCATGTCGCCCATCGAGACCACCACGGGTTTCTTGAGTTTGGCATATTCGAGATCCCGGATGATCTCCTGAGCTGCGGCCGGGGTCCCGCCGGGGCTGTCCACCCGGAGAACGATGGCCTCGACAAGGGGATCATCCGCTGCTTCGCGCAGCTGGGTACCGATCACTTCGCTGCCAATAGACTCCCCATCGGATACCTGTCCCGTCTGCATGGTACCTTCCATGCGGATCACGGTGATGCCGCGGGTATCCGAGGGCGTCAGGTAATACGTGGCAGCCATAAGCCCGGCAATGATGAGCAGCCCGGCAACAATTCCCAGGGCGAGTTTCAGGGTGCGCCGGGATTTATTATGCGAGGCACGGGTCTGTTCTTCGAAAATATCCATAGTTCCTCACGAGGTATAGAGGACATCAAATTCTGAGACGAGGTTGCTGCCGCACTGGTAGAATTTTTTCAAGTTGAGGCGTATCATCTCGCTCTCGTCATTGATGTGCATGCCGCCCACCAGGGACGGCGTATCGGAGCCCCCGACAATGAAGGGCAGGTGAATCAGCCGGATCTCGTCCACGAGCCTGTCGTGGAGCATGTGCCAGTTCAGGGTCGGGCCGCCTTCTATCATGAGCTTCTTCACGCCAAAATCTTTCTTGAGGATCTTCATCAGCAGCGGGAGTTCGACATGGTTCTTTCCGGCCACGATCACGTGCACGCCTTTCTTCTTTATGGCCTCCACCCGGTCCTTTGGGGCCGCCTCAGAGACCGCGATGGCGGTCGGGGCGTCGGACCCCAGCACGTTGGCATCGAGCGGGAGATCTGCCATGCTGCACGGGATCACCCGGAGGGGGCTCTTCCCGGGAACCAGCCGGACCGTGAGAAACGAGTTGTCGATCCGGATCGTGTTGGCCCCGACCATGATCGCATCGTATTCAGCCCGGGTATTGTGGAGCAGGATCTCCGTCTCGGGGGCCATGTATTTCATTAAGATCTTGGAAGACGCTCCCTTCTTGAGCGTAAGTTTGCCGTCAGCAGTGATCTCTGACATCATCAGTACATGCGGACGTTCGGTTGTGGCGGTCATTGATGCCTCGTATCTCCGGAATAATGGGATGCGGGATATTATAAATCACATGATAAGGGCGGTAGTGCGTGATACCGGCACTCCGGTGTTCATATCCGAGGCGCTGAAATAAGCAACTATTAAAAGTTCATGTACCTATGATTTGAGCAATGAACATTACTGCCCTCCGGCCTCGGTTCATCGGATATCTCGAGCCGGTTGCAGATCTCTTTGTCCGGCTCCGGATCACCCCCAACCAGATCTCGCTGTTGTCGCTTGCAGCAGGTATTCTCTGCGCCGTCCTCTTCTTCGAGCGCCAGTTCCTCTTGGGGGCCCTTGCCCTGCTGCTCTCCGCCATCTTCGATCTCATCGATGGCAGCGTAGCAAGAAAGACCGGTGCCCACACCAACTTCGGGGCCGTCTTTGACTGGATTGTCGACAAGTATGTCGATGCCCTGGCCCTCCTCGGGATCGGGCTTGCCGGTATCGCGATCGTCAGCCAGTACCTCCCCGTGCCGCCCATTGCGGACTTCGGCATCGTCACCTTCGCCATCATCGGTTCCCTGATGAACACCTTCATCAAGCCGGTGGTGTACGCGGAGATCGGCTACAAGGAAAAAGTCGAAGGAAAGATCGACGACCCCCTTGAGGGCGTCGGGTTCTTCGGCAGGCCGGAGACCTTTCTCGTCCTGATTCTTGGCGGCGTGACCGGGTTTATCTGGGCCGCTGTGATTATTATTGCCGTGTGCACGAACCTCTCGGCACTCCAGCGGATCATGTACCTTTACCGAACGCTTGCTTGATCTCGCCGGTATACAACTGGTAGAGCTCATCGGCAAACTGTCCGAGCCGTGGGATCAGCGTGAAGAGCCAGTACGCGAGCATCACGAGGATCACGAGCGCCAGCAGTTCCATGATCACATTGTGCGCCCAGAAGAAACTCTCGTACCCGAGTTCCCCGTTGCTCGCGATTGCCGGGTAGAACGGGAACCACTGGTCCGTATATGCCATGACGACAAAGGCGTTCCTGAAGAGATTCAGGATGTAAATCGTCGGGACGATGATGAGAAAGGCATAGCATTTCTGGCGCAGGGTGGTCGGGACCGCTGCTGCAACCCCGAGGAGAATCGCAATACTCTGGATGCCCGTGCAGCCGAGGATGATCTGGACGCTGTACCCGTTTCTCGTGATCGTATCCATCAGCAGGCCGGTGCAGAGCGCGGGGTCCAGCACCCGTTCGGTGACGGGGTTCATGCAGGTCAGCGTGACCGGGAACTGGAGCAGGCTGAGGATCCAGAGGACCTGGCCGACAACCAGAGAGATGAGCTGGCTGCCGAGCCACGCAAAGAGCGGGACCTGCGTGAACCCGAACGGCGCATAGATCAGGAAAGCAACGGCTGCCGCCCGCGAGAGATTGATCACCCGCTCGTCACCGGCAAGGAGGTACTTGATCGTGATCGCGAGGAACGGGACCGACATCGCGGCGATCAGCGGGTACATGAAATTGTACTCCTGGAAAAATTCCGGGAGCATAAAGAAGAGCGTCAGGACGATGAAGATCCAGCCGGCGATAGCCGCGTAGATTCTGTGGCGACCGGGTATGAGGAATGCCAGAAATCCGGCACAGGACAGAACTACCAGATACTCGATCATTATAGAATTATCCACCCCCTACCAAAAAAAGGATTCTCCCATGACAAAGCCGGTATTCGAAAAAGTTCCGTTACCAGAGTCCTTACACCCCGGTCATCGGCCGGCCCGCGCAAAGCCGGCCTTTGAATTCATGGCGGGTACGCGAGCCTTAATCTGGTAGCATCACCCAATAATATACCGATGTTTTGTCCTGAATGCAAGTCTCTGTTGATGTCATCCGGCGGACAGTTGAAGTGCCGGAAGTGCGGGTATGTCAGGAAGATCGAGAATACCGATCAGATGAAGAAGACCAAGGATCGCACGGAGAACGAGATCATGATCGTGGACGATGAGGATTCCAAGATCAAGACCATGCCCACGATCCAGATCAAGTGCCCCAAGTGCGGCAACAACCTGGCGATCTGGTGGCTCCGCCAGCTCCGGGCTGCTGATGAGAGCGAGGTGCGGTTCTTCCGGTGCACGGAATGCGACCATACCTGGCGCCAGTACGATTGATCTCTCAATACTTTTTTTAAATTACCCGCACGGGAATATCAGTACGCGGCGTTATGGGATGCACGGCAGTCGAATCTAAAAAAAAGTTTTTTTGAACCGGCCCCGTTCTTCGGGCGATACTCAGAGTGCTTTGACCGTGATCTCCGGCTGCTTGGGCAGGTAGGGGATGAGACTGGCGGCGATCTTCTTGATGTCCATGGACTGGAGTACCACCTTTCCCGGGCCGGTGAGCGTGGTCACAAAGAGCCCTTCGCCCCCGAAGAGTGCAGTCGTGATGCCCCCGGCGAGTGCAATATTGTAATCAACCGTATGCTCGAACCCGACCACAAGGCCGGTCTGGACCTTCATCACTTCACCTGCGGCAAGCGACAGCTCCACGATATCCCCGCAGCAGTGCAAAAAGACCGTGCCCTGCCCGGTCATCCGTTCGAGAATGAACCCCTCCCCGCCAAAGAGCCCGGCCTGGATCTTGTCGGTGATCGCAATATCCAGTTCCACGGTCTCATCGCAGCAGAGAAACGACTCCTTGCGTGCAATGAACTCCCGGCCCGCTCCGATCAGCACCGGGAAGATCTTGCCGGGCATCATACCGGCAAAACAGACAAAGCCCCGCTGCTCTCCCGCCGAGAACCGGGTCAGAAAGATGCTCTCCCCGGTGACAGCGCGCTTGAGACCCGAGATGATGCCGCCTTTGAGCTGACTCTCCATCAGGATCGAACCGGTCATGTTCACCATCGACCCGGCCTCGGCAAAGATCCCTTCGCCGGCGTTTAAGTCTACCTTCACCATCTGGAGGTTGCTGCCAATGATCTCGTGCTTCATAAGATTCCTGACTAGATCTTCCGCAAGCGGTATACAAATGTGTTTGGGAATCCTGCGGCCACACGGAAGCCTTTTTCAGGTTTCCCTGCCGATATAGCCAGTAATGAGTGGGCAATCGCCGAATACCGTCAGGTCAGAAGAAGAGATCCGGCTCAAGAACGAACTCGACCGTAAGAGAGATTTTATCAATATTGTTGCCCACGAACTCCGCACCCCGCTCCAGCCGGTGATCGGGTACCTGGACGTGCTGATCGACGATGCCGACCGGTTCCCGATCCCACCGGATGCCCTTGCGATCCTCAAAAGAGTCCGGACCTACGTGGATGCTGAACGGCACATGGTGAGCCAGATCCTTGAACTGAGTCTGCTGGAATCGGTGCACGACCATCACTGGCCGGTGATGGAGCCGGTGGATCTTCGCCAGATCGTGGAACTGGTGATCCGGCAGGGCCGGTACAGTGCGGACGCAACGATCACGGTGGAGATCCCGGTCGCACTCACCATCACGAGCAACGGGCCGTACCTGCACGAGATCCTGGACGAGATCATCTCCAATGCCGTGAACTTCTCCCACCAGCCGCGAAGCATCTCCATTGCCACAAGCGAGACCGCAACCGAGGTGCAGATCGCGGTGACCGACAACGGCATCGGGATTGCACCGGATAAACAGGAGATCATCTTCGACCCGTTCTTCATCAGCGATGCCGAGAAACTCTCGCGCAAGTACGGCCGGCTCGGGATCGGGCTTGCCATGGCAAAGAAACGAGCCACCCGCATCGGGGGCTCGATCGCGGTCTCCAGCATCCTTGGGATCGGCAGCACGTTCACCGTGACTTTGCCCAAAGCCGGTATACCGGATCACCCGGCCACTCCATAAAAAATAGATTGCGGGAGGTTTTTCCGCACAGTCTTCCTGTTCTTTTTTTTCTTTTTCAGATCCGGATCTTCCGGAAGAGATAGGCGCCAATCGCCGTTGTCGCTATCGTGAAGCCGCAGAGAACCACAAGGCAGATGAACGGATCGATCTGCGAACTCCCGGTCAGGCCGTACCGGATTCCCTCGACCCCGTACGTCAGCGGGTCAAGCATGGTTGCGGTCGCCATGATGGGCGGCAGGCTTGTGATCGGGAAGAATGCGCCCGAGAGCGCAAAGACCGGGAAGATGAGGAAGTTCATGATCAACTGGAAGCCGTGCATGTCTTCCATCCGGGAGGCGATCGCGATCCCAAACGCCGTGAACGAGATCCCGATCAGCGCCATAAAGAGGAACGCGACAAGGAACCGGAAGGGATTGTCGACCACGAGGCCGATGAAGAGCGAGAGGACGAGGATGATGATCCCCTGGATGAACGCGGTGGTGGCGCCGCCCACGGTCTGGCCGATCATGATCTCGAGCCGGGTGACGGGCGCAACAAGAGTCTCTTTTAAAAAGCCGAACTGCTTGTCCCAGATGATCGTGATCCCCGAGAAGACCGATGAGAAGAGCACGCTCATCGCCACCATCCCGGGCATGAGGAACGCGATGTAGTTCTCACTCCCGGGTAGCGTCACGACTGCGTTGAGGCCAAAGCCGAGGAAGAGGAGCAGGAAGATCGGCATGCTGATGCTGCCGACGATCCGGCTCTTTGAGCGGATGAACCGCTTCATGGTGCGTAACCAGATCGTGTAAACAATGTCCATGATCAGTGCCTCATGGCCCGGTGGTGGATCCGCCTCGATTCCTTGCCATCGGCTTCCACGTCCCGTATCGTCTGGCCGGTGAACGAGAGGAAGACATCCTCAAGCGTGGGTTTATGGATCGCGATCGCGGTTACCGCGACCTTGTTCTCCGAGAGCCGGACGATCAGCCCGCTGATCTGCTGCTCGGCATTCTCAAGGCTGACCGTGACCTGCTCTCCGCCCCGGTCCGCGTTGAACCCGGCCCCGGATAGTATTGAGATGACGCGGTCCGGATCCGGCGCTGTGATCGTGACAACATCGCCGCCGATCCGCTCTTTCAGCCGTGCAGGTGTATCCATCGCAATGATCCTGCCGTGGTCGATGATGGCGATCCGGTTGCAGAGCCGGTCGGCCTCTTCCATGTAATGCGTGGTGATGACGATGGTGATCCCTTTCTCGTTCGCAAGGGTCGCGATGTAGCTCCAGAGATGGTTGCGGGTCTGCGGGTCAAGGCCGAGCGTGGGCTCGTCCAGGAAGAGGACTGCCGGGTGGTGCAGAAGACCCCGGGCGATCTCGAGGCGCCGCCTCATGCCGCCCGAGAACGTCTTGACAAGGTCATCTTTCCGGTCAATAAGTTCCACGAGCCGGAGGAGCTCGTCGATCCGCGGGTTCCGCACGTCGGCCGGGATCCGGTAGAGCCGGCCATGGAAGTCCATGTTCTCCCACGAGGTCAGCTCCTCGTCAAGGCTCTGATCCTGGAAGACGATGCCGATGGATCTTCGGACACCGGCCGGATCGCCCGTGATGTCGATGCCGTTGACCGTTGCGGAACCGGCGCTTGGCTCCAGCATGGTGGCGAGCATCGAGAGGGTGGTCGTCTTGCCGGCGCCGTTTGGGCCCAGGAGGCCGAAGATCTCACCGTGCCCGATATCAAACGAGATGTCGTCCACGGCCACGAGATCGCCAAAGCGCCGGGTCAGGTGCTCAATATGGATTGCGCTGGTCATACTGGTGTTCCCGTCCTGAATGTGCCGGTTTGTTCCTGTACAAGCTACAGTACTGTTCTGTTAATACATTTATTGTCGGGACATACTACTCCTGCTGCAATCTCAGCGTTTGGCAACCATTAACTGGTTTGCCGAGGCATGGATCACCATGAAAAGAACGTTTCTTGCTCCCATGATCGTCCTGATGTCGGTCTTCATCGTGCTCTCTGCCGGCTTTGCCGGATGTCTATCCCCGGCCCCGGCAACCCCGGTACCGCAACAAAAACTCGCAACGCTCGAACCCTCGCAGATGGTACTGGAGCCTGCCGATGTCCCGGCAAACTTCACGCTCGTGGAACGATACGAACGGAATATCACGAATATGAATGACTGGGCACTTGCTACGGGCTGGAAGAAAGGGTACGGTGTCTACTACGAGACCACGGGTCCGGGTGTCCAGGGTCTGGACCAGGTGATCTCGATCTATCCGGCAGAAAATATCACCCTGATCGTGCCCCAGACTGTTCGCGGCATTAAAAACTGGTCCATGGAGGATACGAATGTGACGGTGGAAGAGTTGCCGATACCCGGTGTCGGGGATTTCAGCAGGGCACTCCAGATCTCCGAAAAGGGCGATCCCATCAACGTGTACATGATCGCGTTTGTGAAGTACGATGTGTATGAGGAGTTGTACGTGAACGGGACCACACGCGATTACGACACGCTCATCCAGATTGCAGAGACTGCTGCTGCAAAGATACAGTAATTTTTTTGAAAATTTTTCAGATTGCGGATGAAAAAGATCCGCCCCGTACTTCAGACCCCACCCGAACCTTCAGCTCATTTGGATCTCTTGCCAGACCCTTTCTTCCACGTTGGTTCGTTTCTGGCTTCATTATGAGAACCGGCTGCTCGTACTTCCGGGCTCGCCTTTTCCACAACCGTGTCATAGCGGAGAGGGCAGGAACCGACCCGGGACAGTTCCCTCTGTACCATCAGGCACTGTGCAAATGCTCCCCTGTCAGAATGGATGTACTGATCGCACTGCCGGCTTTCACAGAACTCCTCACGCATAGCGTCACATGCGATGAGCGAGGGCTTAAACTGATGCTAATGACCAGGGCCATCTGCCCGGCCCGGATCAAATAATCTCAGGCACAGCCGGCCGTGACCGGAGCGCTGATAAAAAAAATCTCAAAAAAAATCCGAACAGCCTTTGAGGACACCATCACCGCTCGACGCCTCATCCCTTATGACGAAGCCTCCCCCATCGGGTGGCGGAAGAAGATCGCGACGATGACCAGGGGGAGCAGGTAGAGGATATCGATATACTCGGCGCCTGCACTGACCATGATGATGCCGAGGATTCCCACGCCAAGGGGGACAAGGAATTTTTTTGCCAGGAACGAGGCCTCTGCCGCTTCAAGTTCCGGTTCGAGCAGGGCCGGGTGGGTTCGTGCATGGTGCCACTGCAAGGTCAGGAGAATCGCAAGGATCAGGTAGTTGACCTGGAACAGGATATTGGACGCCGGGACCTCCTCGCTCATCGCGGCAAAACTATTGGTGAAGGGGACGAAGACCACGATCATCAGGGAGAAAAGATGGAGGTAGAGGAACCGGTAATCGAAGGTCTTCATCCGGTGGAACATCTGGAAATAGAAGAGCCAGAACATCCCTAGGATGATGAACGCACCGGCGAAGTCGACGATCTCAATGATGACCGAGATCAGGTAGTTGGCAAACGAGAGGTCGTCCGTGATCGACCCGGCTACGGGTGTCGTGATGTTCCTGACCATCAAAGTCATCGTGAATGCGTAGATGCCGTTGGTTATGCGTTCGAGATTCACCTTGCTGATCGGGTCCATGCGTTGCAGTCTCCCAGTACTGAAGGGTTGGTGGCCGGGAATATGGTTCTTTCTTTTGAGGGGGCGCAGGCACAGGACGGATCTCCTGTCTGGACAAGAAAAAATTCAATGGCCGATGCCATCCGCATCCCTTCTGTCGATGACGAGCCATACGGTTGCGGTGAATCCGCGGCGGAAGATGGTGGAGGTCACGAAAAATATTTTGCGGGAAGGTACTCTTATCAGCAGAAATTTTCTGTGAAGAATTGGTCCGGTCTTTGGACTGTGTTATGAAAAAAAATTTCGAGACAGCACTCTCATCAGCAGAAATTTTCTGAGGGGATGGCCCGATCTTCGGAATGGGTGACGGAAAAAAATTTCGTGCGGAATCGTGTGAGGGATCATGGGGGGTTGTAAACGAGCTGGGCTGGTACAATTAAGATCCCTGCCGGGCAATGGACCGTCGGGGTGCCAGCCCCCATGAGGGGAGGGGGATTCACAACGCCACATCCGTATTTCCCGGCTCATCCGTCGGCAAAGGTAAAGACCGGGGGTCGCATCCCTCGTTCCGGATACCCCTTTAAGCCGGATAGGTGATGCCGGCCGGCAGATCCCTTCGTTCTCCGGTGAAAAACGAGACTCAACTTTCCTCCTCAAGAAACCCCCGTTATTTTTCGGTCAATGAGCCCCTCCGGCCACGAACAGGTTCCGGGACAGGCTGTAACCTGTCAGTTTTTTGCGCTTTTTCTAAGGCCTCTAAAATGCACGGTCTTTTCCCGCATATTACGGTTATTTTGGAGAAATACCAGTTTAAAAGAGGAATTTTCTCGGGCGTTGGCACCATTTCCACTGCCGAATTTTTTCAGGCTTCCGTCCCTGAGATCCTCCGTCGGAGAACGATCATGGAGGACATACGGTCTTCCTGTAGTCCCGTTTACGAGGGGGTCAGAAGGCGTGGCCGGGGAAGGAGCGTCCGGTACATCCCTGACGTGACCAGTTCAGTCCCTGGCGTACCGGTTCGTGTACCCGTCCGGCTCCCAGAACCCGATCTCGGCGACCGCGAGCTCGTACACCCGGAGCCGGCGGAACGTCCGCTCGTGCTGCGTGCGAAGCCAGATCTCGCGGGGCATCCATGCCGGGAACGGCAGGCCCCGTACCTCAGCGAGTTCGTCTGCGAGCAGGTCTTCGTAGAGGACGTCCGGGCCGATGGTGTACCGCAGTACCCGGACCCTGAGAAGAACTGCGGAGCCCGGCTTGAAGACGAAGAGATCGTACCCGAGGTCAGGGGTGTCCGTGTTCTCCTGCCACTGGTAGCCCATCGTCTCCGCGAACTTTTTTGCATCGCGGATGGCTGCAAACGGTTTTCTGCCGCGGGTCATTATCTCGTTTTTTTATTTGTATGGGTAATGGGCTTGTGGTTGGAAAAATTTTAAAATTTTTCCGGACGGGCCGTAAATTTTTTTGGGCGGTGCCGGATTTTTAAAAATTTTTTTGTGGAGTTTCAAAAAATATTTCTGGAGCAGTACGATGCGTTACGCGCAAAACGCCTCGCGAATTCTTCTCATGCCTCATCTCTGATAAGATTCGGCATTTCGCAACACACGTACCGGTCTGCAAATTTTGTGAGAAATGACCCGTGAGGGGACATTTGTTTTCAGGTATCGCAAGGCTGGACATGGTGGGGTATGGTCCGGGACTGGAAGAAGACTGTTAAAAAAATTTACGAGACAAGTTCGGGATGAATACGTTGTCTCATTTGGAGAACTTCTGATATATTGGGCAGATTTTGTTCGAGAGAAAAAGACCAAGCAAATACAGTTGATATAAACTAATGTCTCTATTGCGTTGTCTGTTGCGAGCAATTGATTATTTTTTTATGTAAGTATTCAACTCGACTAAATAATGATAAGAAAAATAAGGAGCAATGTTAATACTATACTTTAAAATAGTTCCTTGTTATGACTAACCCAAAAAATGATAAAAATGGGATCCCTGAAAAATCGGATATGCAGACCGTCTCAAATGAACAGCGACGTTTAACAATAACAATTGTTATAAGCATTTTAACTATCGCCGGAACGTTATTCGCCGCTTATCTTGGCGCATATTATTCAATTCAATCTCAAAATACAAATAGTGAACAAATCACAGCCAAAATACTTTATGATGATTTGGATCGAATGAACTCTACTCTAACTAATTACTATACTGTGGCTGAAGCATGGAAAACTAAAAAATCGATGCCTTATATTATCACACCTGTTTACCCAGCAAATGGAGTCTATTATTCTGTTCGTGACAAAATTTTTTTAATGAGTCCAAGTTTATCTCGAAACATCTCCATTTTTTATTCTGATTTAGAATGGGCCGAAATCTATCGTGAAATGATAAATAATCAATTTGGATCGAATAATGTTAAAGTTATTAATTCTACGTATGGTGTGGTGTTCACTCCTGAACAGGTACAGATACTTACACCTTCGTTGCATCAAATGGTAATTACAATAGAAGATGCATATCAACGTCGAACACAGATAATGAACGAACTAGAAAATGAATATAACATCCCAAAAAATCCAGCAAATGGATATAATTATTATAATTAATACTTAAAATTACATATTTTTGAGTGATTACTTTATCTCTAACTCCAATTAATTATCGTAGCACCAGTAGATACCAACCAAGACTCACTGAAAAAACAATCAATCGGACAAGAAATTTAAAAATTTTTAACAAAAGAAGCTCAAAGATTTGAACTTATTAATTCAAGCCTATGGCGAAATTCGAATTTGTAACTTGACCGATGTTAGGGATTTGTTCTCAAATTGATAAATTAAAAAAAATGTACATTATGATGTATTAAAAGTCAGTCATGACCCTGAACTGGTCGATCTCGTCCCGGTTCAGCTGGTCGAGGAACTCATCGGCAGCATGGCCGATGTCTTTCGATGCGGTGATCGCACGGCCGACCACAAGGATATCGGCACCTGCCTTCAGGGCGTCCTTCACAACCTCAACACGGATGCCGCCGGCAGTTGCAACGAGCAGTTTCCCGCCGGCCGCCTTCTTGATCGCCGGGATGTCGCCCCACGCATGGGCGCTCTCCTCAACATCGATTGCACGGTGGAGTTCCACGATGTCGGGCTTGACCTTGAGGCTGGCGATCAGTTTCGCGGGTGCCTGGACGTTCAGCATATCCACGATCGAGTAGATGCCGACCTTGCGGGCCTCCGAGATTGCTTTCTCGATGGTCGAGGTCGGTGCAAGGCCGGAGACGACGACCGCATCAGCGGTTGCATCGGCGGCCATGCGGGCTTCGAGATTGCCGGTGTCAAGGATCTTCATGTCCGCGATGATGAACGCATTCGGGCGCAGCTTCCTGATCTCGCCAATGACCGAGAGGCCGAACTTCTTGATGAGCGGGGTTCCTGCCTCGATGATCACGTGATCGTTCTGCGGCACTTCCCGTAAGACTTCGGCAACCTTGCCCATGTCCACGAGGTCCATGGCCACCTGGAGGTAGGGTGCGTCCCAGAGGCGCTGCACCTTGAATCCCATGATACCGTGGGCTGCCCGGTCCTTCTCGAAGACAAGGGTCTTGGTGTCCGGGAACTTGTCGAGCGCACGGTGGAGAGCCAGCTTGGTGGCGCCGTAGTTGTACCGGTAGATCTTGTTGTAGTCATGGGCATCCGGGTGCACGAACGCGGAGACCAGAATCACGATCCCCTCGATATCGATGCCCTTGAAGACATCCTCCTCAACACAGTCCGCAACCGCCTTGGCAACAGCGGCCTGCACGGGGCCGAACATCTCGTTCACGTGCGCCATGTCACGGAGGGTGACCTTCGGGATCACGACCGTTGCGGGCTTCGTCAGCAGGTTCGGGCGGACGACCGCGAGCAGCGGGGTGTGTCCTTCCGAGAGCTGTGAGACCGAGTTTGCAAATGCGGAACCGATCGGGCCTTCCTTGTCGCCCATTAAAAGGTCGATGTGCGCCAGTTCAGGGCCATCGCCGATGAGTGCTTCACCAATCAGATACATGGAACTCTTCCTATCGTTCTAGTATGGGGCGCCAATCTATGATAAAGTTACGAGCCCAAGGGAGCCAGGAGGAGAAGAGAAGAACTTGTGGTACCGCACTCGCACCACGTACGGGGAGCGTCGGTATCAGGGAGAAGAACCCGAAGGATGTATTCGTGGAAGCGTGCAGGATTTTTTAAATCTCTGAACATTTATCCGGTCGCCAGGTGCGAAACGAGAATGTTCAAACCGATGAGAATCAGGATCAGGCCACCGATGATCTCGATCCGTTTGCCGAGAACGGTTTTGAGCCGCATGCCCGAGAGCACACCGGCACACGAGAAGATGAAGGCCACAAGCCCGATGATGAGCGCAGGAACGAGAACACTCTCGTTGAGGACGGCAAAAGAGACCCCGACCGCAAGCGCATCGATGCTCGTGGCAAGGGAGAGGATCATGACCGGGACGAACCGGAGAACGGGGATCGGCTCGTCCTCACTCTCATCTTCGAGCCCCTCGTGGATCATCTTGGCACCGATGATCGCAAGCAGCAGGAACGCCACCCAGTGATCGAACCCGGCAATGAGACCGACAAGGCCGGTGCCTGCTGCCCACCCGGCAAGGGTCATGCCAGCCTGGAACGCCCCAAAACAACATGCGATGATGAAAGCAGTCTTCAAAAGGTCTGTCTTTGTCGTGGTCCCGATGGCAAGCGAGACCGCAAAACAGTCCATGGCAAGAGCGATGCCGATCAGGAGAGTGGTTGCAAGATCCATGAATTTCGTTACTGTTGGAAGCGGGAAATGATAAGGACTCCGGGCATGGGAAAGAACATGGCCGCGATCCCGTCATGCCCGTGAATCGCCGGACCATGAGCAGAAAAAAAGCACCTGCAAAAAAAAAGACTCGTTCCCGCAGGGTTCAGACAAGAAGTGTTCCCGAGAAGACATGGACCGCATGGCCTTCAAGGATCACGCGATCGCCCATCAGGGTCACGCGGACCGACCCGCCCCTCCCTGAGCACTGGAACCCGGTCATCTCGGTCTTGCCGAGTTTTGCGCCCCAGTACGGCGCAAGGCAGCAGTGGGCCGAGCCGGTGACCGGGTCTTCCGGTACGCCCACGGACGGCGCAAAGAACCGGGAGACAAAGTCGACATGCGGGAGGTCGGAGGCAGCAGTCACGATGATCCCCCGGGCTTTGATGGCCGCAAGGGCGGTCATGTCGGGTTCAAGGCTGCAGACATCGTCCGCGAGCGGCAGTTCAACGAGGATATCGAACCGGTTCCGCCCGGTATACAACGGCTCGATCCCGAGCGCCTGCCCGAGGCCGGGGATCGACATCGAGGTGGCGGCCGGCTCGGCCGGAAAGTCCATGCTGATCCAGTCTGCGTCCTGCCGGACGGTGAGCGTCCCGGAGAGCGTGGAAAAGGCGATCGCCTTCTCGCGGGGAACCCGGCCGGTCTCCCAGAGGATGAACGCGGCGGCGAGGGTGGCATGGCCGCAGAGCTCCACTTCCTTTACCGGCGTGAACCAGCGCAGGTTCCACTTCTCCCCGTCCGGGAAGAGGAACGCGGTCTCGGAATGCGCGAGCTCGGCTGCCACTTCCTGCATCCAGACCGCATCGGCCGGTCCATCCGGGATACAGACACCGGCCGTGTTCCCGCGGAACGGGGAACTGGTGAAGGCATCAACGAGATGCAGTTCGGCTTGCATGAAAGAGTGATGGCGTGCCGGAATAATAAAAAATTCGGATGCAACAGCAACCAGAAAAATTTTCAGAACAGTGCGAGTGAGAAAACGTGGGGTTGGTGAGATTTGAACTCACGATCGACGGGTCTCTCCGACATGCGCATCAGTGCTCCAACGGGTCATCATCCGAATTGTCAGTAGACCCATTGTTCATCATCTGAGCACGTGTTTGAACGCAAAGACCGCTGGAGCCCGTCGCCATACCGGGCTAGGCCACAACCCCTCTGCCTGTCAGTGCCGGGATATATCGACATCCCTCTGACTCAATAAAATCGCAGTGTACAAACTTAAGAGTTTTGTTGCCGCAGGGCCTGCACCAGTCCGTGATCGTACCTGCACCACACCGGCCGCAAATCATCACGCATATAATGCCCCGTGTCCCAGTACTCATGCAATGGTTGAGGGCAGTTATACGTGTGGGACATCAGCAGTTCCTCTGCTGGGCATGACCATCAGCGAGATGGTCGATAGTATCGCAACAAAATACCCGGACACCGAGGCCATCGTCTCTGTGCACCAGAACATCCGGTATACGTACCGGGAATTCGCCGAGCAGGTGAACCGTGTCGCCCGCGCTTTGATGGGCCTTGGCGTGGAACGGGGCGACCGGGTCGGCATCTGGGCCATGAACTATGCCGAGTGGGTGGTGGTCCAGTTCGCGACCTCCAAGATCGGCGCCATCATGGTGAACATCAACCCGGCCTACCGGACGTACGAGCTCGAGTACGTGCTCAAGCAGGCCGAGATCTCGACGTTGATCGTGCAGGGCCGGTTCAAGACCTCGGACTACGTGGGCATGTTCTACGAGGCCTGCCCCGAGGCCTACGAGAGCAAGCCCGGCCGGATCTCCTGCGAGAAGTTCCCGTTTTTAAAGAATGCGATCTTCATGGGCGACATCCCGTACAATGGCATGTACACGTGGAGTGACTTTCTGGCAAAGGCGGATGAGATGACGATGGACGATATCGCCGAGCGGGGCGAAGGGCTCTCGTTCGACGACCCCATCAACATCCAGTACACGAGCGGCACCACGGGCTTTCCCAAGGGCGTGGTCCTCACGCACCATTCCGTCCTCAACAACGGCTACATCATCGGCGAAGGTATGAAATTCACCGAGAAGGACCGGCTCTGTATCCCGGTCCCGTTCTACCACTGCTTCGGCATGGTCCTTTCCAACCTTGCCTGCGTCACCCACGGCACGACCATGGTGCTGCCTGCCCCGACCTTCGATGCCGAAGAGGTCTTGAAGACGGTCGAGAAGGAGCGGTGTACTGCCCTGCACGGCGTCCCGACCATGTTCATTGCCGAGCTCACCCACCCCAACTTCTCGAAGTACGATCTCCGTTCGCTCCGGACCGGCATCATGGCCGGTTCTCCCTGCCCGATCGAGGTGATGAAGCAGGTGAACACGCAGATGCACATGAGCGAGATCGTGATCGTGTACGGCCAGACCGAGACGAGCCCCGGCGTCACGATGACAACGACCGAGGATCCGGTCGAGCGCCGGGTCTCCACGATCGGCAGGGCATTCCCGCACACGGAGCTCAAGATCATCGACCCCAAGACCGGCAAGATCGTCCCCAACGGGGAGACCGGGGAGATCTGCGCCCGCGGCTACTGCGTGATGAAGTGCTATTACAACAACCCTTCCGCAACCCATGCAACGTTGGACAAGGATCGCTGGAACCACACCGGCGACCTTGGCACCATGGACGACGAGGGTTACTTCAGGATGGTGGGCCGGCTCAAGGACATGGTGATCCGGGGCGGCGAGAACATCTACCCGCGTGAGATCGAGGAGTACCTCCACCACCACGAGAAGATCGCGGACGTGTACGTGGTCGGTGTGCCGGACATCAAGTACGGCGAGGAACTCTGTGCCTGGGTGAAGATGAAGCAGGGCATGACCATGACCGAGCAGGACGTGAAGGACTTCTGCAAGGGCAAGATCGCCCACTACAAGATTCCCCGGTATGTGATGTTCGTGGATGACTTCCCGATCAACATCTCCGGCAAGATCATGAAGTACAAGATGCGGGAAGAGTCGGTCAAGGTGCTGGGCCTCGAAGAAGCCGACAAGATCCAGACCGCATAATTTTTTTGAGTTAAAAAAAATCTTTTTTCGTCCTACCCGTTCCTGTGTGCCGGTAACCTCCGCACGCGATCGGGATCGGCTCCCGCGTATCAGGAAGTCGGGGAGTGAAAATTATTTCTGCGATCATCCCTGCAAAGGGATCAAAAAAAGCGGGGATTTTTTTTAAAATACCCCGAACCATGCCACATAGGACATGGAGATCATGATGATGAAGAGAACGATAAGAATTTTGTACCCGCACTGGTGGCAGATCTGAAAGTGGGATGGGTTCTGTTCATGGGAGTATGCTGATGAGCAGACCCGGCAGGTCTTCGATCCTTCCGTGTGCCCCTGATGATCGTGGTGTTCGAATGATCCGTGATGCGCCATACTTTTTGAAACTTGATCTCTGTCTGGAAAAAGATGTCGAAACGTTTGTTGCAACTGCATAGCGGGAATCATCGCTGCCGGAGAGAGGCGATACGGGAGGCGGATCGGTCTTTTGCTGCACGAGTCTCTTCTTCATCGCGTTCCAGCGTGAGGGTGAGCACGTCCCCTTCGCGGGAGCCGGGCGGAAGCCGGGCGGCGGGCAGCGTGAACCGGCTGCCCGGTTCATCGTCCAGGATCAGGACCGCGATGCCTGCTTCGATCCGGTCGATGGTCGCTCTCATCACGTCACCGTTCCGTTGTTCTGGTCGATGATCGTGCCGGCCCCGTCCCGGAGGATCACAAGATCCCCGCTGTTCCCGAAGAGTGGCGAGGTCTGCCCCATGAAGAGGGCCGTGTCGTTCATGGCGCCGCTACCGGTATAGACCGTGACAAACTCTTGGGGCAGGAGGACGACGGCAGGGAAGGTATAGGGCGATCGGTTCGTGCGGTCGGAGAGCGTCCAGCCGGCAATGAGCACCGGCCCGCTGCCCCGGTTTGCAACCTGTACCCACTCGCCATTCAGGTTGGCCCGGTCATCGCCCGGTGCATCGAACTGCACGGCGCTGATGTACACCGATGAGGCATTGCCGAGCTGGATCGCTGGCAGCGTGACAGGGGAAGAGATGGCCGGGACAAGATTGGTAATAGTTGGGGAGACCGCGGGCGTGGGGAACGTTGTCCTGGTTGTCATCCCGGGAGTTGCGGGACCGGGCGTTGTTGCATACACCGCCGCATTCCAGAACCCTGCATTGCCTTTCTCGGTCGCAACCCCGATGGTGCTCCCGTCGCTTATCACGCGAATCGTCCCGTCGGTATCGGTCCGGAAGACCATGGCGCCGACGGCGGCGAGCCGGTCGAGCGTAGCCTTGTGCGGGTGGTCGTAGTCATTCGCGTTCCCGACCGGGATAATGGCGATATCCGGGTTCACGCGGGAGAGGAACGGTGCCGAGCTCGATCCGGAACTCCCGTGGTGGCCGATCTTGAGCACCTGGGCGTTGAGCGGGTAACCGGTCTTTGTGATGGCCTCTTCCGCGGAAGCCGTGGCATCGCCCGTATACAGCAGGTTCACCGTGCCGTACGAGAGCCGTACGACGATGCTGTTGGCATTGGGATCGTCCGAGCTCCGGTTTTCAGGAGGCCAGAGAACGAGTATCCCCAGCGCGGGGTCAATATCAATGGTCTGACCCTGCCGGGCAACGATGTAGGTGATGCCCTGCTTCTCGACCCGCTCCAGGAACCGCTCGTACAACGGAGAGGTTGAGGGGGTGCCCGAGTCTAAAACCTTCTGCACCCTGAAGTTCGCCAGCACCTTCTGCATCCCGCCGATATGATCAGAGTGGGGGTGAGTGGCAACCAGCAGATCGATCTTCTCAACACCAAGCTCCTCAAGGGCAGCAACCACCTCATCACCCTGATCGGTCTCGCCGCTGTCGATGACGATCACCTTGTCCTTGAACAGGATGATCGACGCATCGCCCTGCCCGACATCCAGAAAATAGGCCCGGAGGTCTCCGGTGGTGTTCTGATCGAGCGATGAGCGGTGCCCGGTGCCGGTAATGCAGCCGGCACCTGCTGCACAGGCAAGGACAAGAAGAAGAAGGAGGAGCGCCGGAAGAACCGGGCCTGATCGGGGGTGTTGGGGGTGCATAATGGATCGAAATTATGCAGACTGTGCCCGCTTCACCAGTTCGCGGGCTGCGTTCCCGGCACCCTTGAGGATCGCTTCTTCGCCCGGGATCTCGCGGTCGAGCATCAGCACCCGCCCATTGCAGATCGTGGTCTCGACCGTGCCGCCGTTGCAGGCATAGATGAGGTTCGAGGTGGCGTTGTGCAAGGGCGTGTTGCAGGCAGCTGCTGTTGTGACAAGCACGATATCCGCAGGAGCGCCCACGGCGAGTTTCCCGGTCGGGAAGCCGAGGGCCTTTGCGCCGTTGGCGGTTGCCATCGCGAGGGCTTCATGGGCCGGCAAAATCGTTGGATTGTTCCAGAAGAACTTCTGGAGCAGGGCGGCGATCTTGGCCTCCTCGAACATGTCGAGGTTGTTGTTCGAGGCGCACCCGTCCGTCCCGAGGCAGGGGTTGGCGCCTGCTGCAACGAGCTCGGGGTAGGGCATGGCCCGGTGGGTGGCGAGTTTCATGTTGCTGGACGGGTTATGTGACACCGAGACGCCCCGCTTCCCGAGCAGCTGGCACTCCGCCGCATCCAGCCAGCAGCAGTGAGCTGCGACCGTGTGCGGCGTGAGAATCCCGCAGGCATCGAGATGGGCGGCCGGGCTCTTCCCGTGCTGGGCAACGCAGTCCGTCACTTCCTTCTCGGTCTCCGCGAGGTGGATGTGAATCCCGCACTTCTGTTCCTCTGCAAAGTCTGCACACCACTTCAACCCTTCCGGGGATACGGTGTAGGGGGCGTGGGGGCCGACTGCCGCCTTGATCCGGGGATTGTTCAGGGATCGGATGTGGGCAGCAAGGTTCTCGGTTGCCTTGCACTCGTTCTCGCGCTTTGTCGCATCAAAGAGGTCGATGAACCCGTACGAGAGCACGGCCCGGATGCCGGCCTCGTCAACGGCCTTGGCCGCCTGGTCCACCATGAAGTACATGTCGTTGAACGCGGTCGTCCCGCTCCGGATCATCTCAAGGCAGGCGAGTTTTGTCCCCCAGTAGACATCGTCAGGCGTCAGGTGCGCCTCCAGCGGCCAGATCTTCTGTGCCAGCCAGTCCTGGAGGATCATGTCGTCGGCATAGCCCCGCAGCAGGCTCATGGCCGCGTGGGTGTGGGTGTTGACAAGGCCCGGCATGGCGAGGGCGCCTTCGCCATCGATGATGAAGTCCGCTTCGCACCGGCGGTCTTTTCTCGTGCTCGTCCCGATCCCGGCAATGATCCCGTTCTCATCGATGAGAATATCAGCAGCCCTGCCGTCAGCAACAATGTTCGTGATCAGCAGGGAGCGATTCTTCTGAAAAATTTCCTGTATCTCGTGTTCAGCCATAATGATTCAGTCCGTACTTCAGCTCAGGTGCCGGATGATCGTATGCACGATCTGCTCGTTCCGGTTGCGGTGCTCATGGGCGATTGCCAGCATATGCTCGTAGGTCAGTACCTCGTCCCCGAGGCCGTTCGCGTAATTCTCGATGGTGCAGAGTGCTGCAAAGTTCATCCCGAGTTCGCAGGCAAGGGTTGCTTCGGATGCAACCGTCATACCCACCACATCGGCTATCCCTGCGAGCGCCTGTACCTCCGCCATCGTCTCGATCCGCGGCCCCCGTGTCTGCACGTACACCCCGCCGAACCGTGCGGCAGGCACCAGCTCTGCAAGTGTTTGTGCGAGCGTCTCCGAGAGTTCCGGGCGGACATGCTCGATCGCGTGGTCGTGGATGGACGGGATATCGGTCACGCTGACGTAATCGGTGGGGATGAGAAGCGTACCCGGTGCGATCTCCTTTTTGAGCGAGCCCGACGACCCGAACGCGACGATATCCGTAACGCCGGCAAGGGCCATGGCCGCAAGGTTTGCCCGGAAGTTGATCCGGTGCGGCGGCCGGTTGTGCTGGTGGCGCATCAGCATCACGAGGTTCTTGCCGCAGAGCAGTTCGGCCGTGCCAAACGGTGTGGCGAGCTCGCGTTTCTCGAGTGCCGGCAGCGTGGCAAAGAGGAGGCTCGTGCCGCCAATGATCCCGAGCATCAGTATCCCCTTCCGGCGCGGGTGGTTCCTCTCGTCTCTACCTGCATACACGATCCCTTTTGCTGGTGAAATGTTGGCGAGAGAATACTAATAACTAGCGCAGTTTCTCTCTCATTATGGGGGGACCCGTGGGGGGCAGGAATCGTGATGCTGGAGCCATCCGGCATGCTGATGGACGAACAATTCTTTTATCCTATGACATCCTATTAGATTGGAGCGGGCCGGTAGATCAGTGGTAGATCGCTTCATTGGCATTGAAGAGGCCGCGTGTTCAATTCCCGCCCGGTCCATCCCGCTTCCATCTCTTTTATTTTCATCACAGGTCTGGTATCATCTGAGCGTCACCTTGCACGAGATGATCGATCCGCGGATCACATTTCGGAATGCTTATGAAACAGTAACCAGATATTGACGCGGATGAGATACCAGCCACGCGCCCATGCATGCTGGTGACACGAAGCCTGCCGGATGAGAACGCCGGTATAGCCTCACAAAATATCCCCACGAACCCTGGAGAGCATGACGTGACCGCGGGAAAAAAACCTGAACCCGGAGAGGGCCGGATCCTTATTGTGGAGGACAGCCGTACCCAGGCTGAATACCTGCGTCACCTGATCTCCCAGGCGGGGTATACGGCCACCGTCGCTGAAGACGGAAAGAATGCCCTGAAGATGATCCATAAGGATCGCCCCCTCCTGGTGCTGACCGATATCGTGATGCCGGAGATGGACGGGTACCAGCTCTGCCGGGCGATCAAGACCGATCCAAAAACATGCGCTATCCCCGTCATCATCGTTACCCAGCTGTACGATCCTTCCGATGTGGTGAAAGGGCTCGAATACGGTGCCGACAACTTCATTGTCAAGCCGTACGATCCCGAACAGGTGTATGCCCGTATCAGGTCTACCCTCCAGGCTCCCGGCACGGCAGACGATACCACACAGCCTCCCCTTGAACTCGAATTTGCCGGTACAACCCATCACATCAGCGCCGGCAGGCTGAAGATTCTGAATATCCTGCTCTCCACCTACGACTTCGCGGTCCGGAAGAACACGGAGTTACAGGAAGCACACGAGAACATGAGCGGACTCAATGAAGAGCTCACGTCCAGCGTGGAAGAGCTCCAGTATGCCAACAAGAAACTCTCGCTCGAAAATACCGAGCGGGGCAGGGTGGAGAAGGCGCTTGCGGATGCCAACCGGAAACTCAACCTGATGACCAGCATCACCCGCCACGATATCAGCAACCAGACGCTTGCCCTCCAGGCCTATATCGATCTCTCTGAAAGAGCAGTAACCGATCCGGCCGTCCTGCAATATATCCAGAAACTGCGCCGGATCGCCACCACCATCCAGAAGCAGATCTCGTTCACCAAACAGTACGAGGATATCGGCGTTCATGCCCCGGTCTGGCAGGATCCGGAGACACTCGTGGAACCACTCCGGTCGTTCCTCAAAGGCACCGGGATCACCATCATAACGCGGGATCTGGATCTCGAGGTGTATGCCGATCCCCTCCTCTCCAAGGTCTTTGAGAACCTGGTCGACAACTCGCTCCGTCACGGCAAGCAGGTGCAGCAGATCACACTCTCCGCGATGCCCGGTGAACCGGGAACAATGATTCTCCGGTACGAGGACGATGGCATGGGGGTAGCGGACGAAGACAAGACAAAAATTTTCCAGAAGGGGTTTGGGAAAAATACCGGTCTTGGCCTCTTCCTCTCCCGGGAGATCCTGGGGATCACCGGGATCACCATCCAGGAGAACGGAACCCCGGGCAAAGGGGCACGGTTCGAGATGGTCATCCCCCCTGACGGGTTCCGGAGACCGGGATTGCGGGCCTGAGAGCGTCAAGCGGGCCTGCCGGAACCCCGGGCCACCGTGCATCCCGCACACTTTTTTATACTTGAGGGGTAAGGTACGTCTGACGATTATGCGCATCCGTGACCTGATCCTGCCCGAGGACAAAGTCTTCTTCACGCTGTTTTCTGAGATGGCAGAGAAGATCACCGAGGCCGCCACAACCCTCAACGAGATCACCCACGAACTGCCCGGGGGCACCGAGAAGGCCCACAAGGTGCGGCAGATCGAGCACCACGGCGACGAGATCACCCGGAAGATCTTCGAGCACCTCGACGAATCGCTCATCACCCCGCTCGAACCGGAAGAGATCGCACGGCTCGCCCCGGTATTCGATGATGTGCTCGACAAGATCGACTGGGTCACCCACCAGGTGTGCAACTACGGAATTCCCGAGACAAACGACGTGCTCAAGGAATACTCCTACCTCATCCTGCTCTCCAGCACGGAGATCGCTCACGCCGTCGAGAGCCTCTCCCAGCTGAAGAGTCCCGAGGATGTCAAGATCCATACTCTTGAGATCAGCCGGATCTACAACCTCTCGACCGAACTCCTCTCCCGGGCGGTCCTGGAACTCTTCAAGACAGAGGATCTTCTCGTGATCATCAAACTCAAGGATATCTATGAGAGTCTGGCCAAGGTGATGGAGAAGTGCAATGATGTCGGGCACGCCCTCAACGACATCGCGATGGCCCATGCATGATAGGAATGGAGCCCCTCGTCCTCTTCGGTATCATCCTCGCCCTTGCCCTGAACTTCGTCAACGGGCTCAATGATGCCTCGCATTCCATTGCCACCGTGGTTGCCACCCATGCGCTGTCACCGTGGAAGGCCGTCCTCTCCACCGCGCTCTGCAACCTTGCCGGCCCGTTCATCTTCGCGACCGCCGTTGCAGCCACGATCGGCACCGCGATCGTGCATCAGGACGGGCTTACCCCGCTCTCGATCGTCATAGCCATGGGCGCGGCCATCATCCTTGTCTTTGTTGCGACCCGGAGCGGGATCCCCATCTCCAGCAGCCACGCGATGGTGGGAGGACTGCTCGGTGCCGGCATCGCCGTAGCGGGCCTTTCCGCAGTGATCCTCCCCACGATCGGCATGCTGGAAGAGGTCGCCTTCTGTGGGATTCTTGGCGGCGTCATCGGCGCGATCATGCTGGGTCTGTTCACGGCCTCATTCAACGAGGATATCCGGTTAGGCGCTCTGCTCGGGGCGCTCTGCGGGGCTGCCCTCACCATTCCGGTCCTGATGCTTGCCGGGATCCTCCAGATCGGGGGGCTGCTTGCGATCGTGCTCTTCATCTTCATCTCGCCCATCATCGGGATCGTGGGGGCTTTTGTGCTGGATGTCGTCGTCACCCACCTCTTCCGGCACTCCCGGCAGAACCGCATGGGGCGCATTTTGCAGCCCCTCCACGTCTTCGCCTGCCTTGTGCAGGCAACCGCCCACGGTGCGAATGATGGACAGCATGCAGTCGGGGTCATCACGGCGCTGCTCGTCTCTTCCGGGATCATCGTTACCTTTGATGTTCCCCCGTGGGTGATCCTCACCTCTGCCCTCGCAATCGGTCTCGGCACCTGTTTTGGCGGCTGGCAGGTGGTGGACAAGATGGCCAAGGGGATCACGAAGATCCGCCCGTACCAGGGATTCTGTGCGGCAACCGCAAGCAGCGCGATCCTCGTTGCCGTCACCCATGCGGGTATCCCGGTCTCGTCCACGCACGCGATCAACGGGGCGATCATCGGGGTCGGGGCAACGCGGGGCAAGAACGCAGTGCAGTGGCAGGTGGTGCGCGAGATGATGACCGCATGGGTGATCACCATCCCGCTTGCGTTCTCGATCGCCTATGCGGGCTACTTCGTGGTCGCATGGGCCCTGACGATATTCTAGGGGCAGGATATTCCGCTATATTTTTATGATCTACCGACGATTACCACTGGGTTTGTTATGGGTTTACGGGAGTTGCTGATACCCCAGGATAAGGTCTTCTTCGATTTATTCGAGAAGCAGGCCGCCGTCAATAAGGAAGCTGCATGGCAGCTCGTTGCCTTGACCGAGGATTTCACCAATGTCAAGGAGAAACGCCACCAGATAGAACTGCTGGAACAGAAAGGGGATCTGATCACCCACGATATCTACACCCAGCTGAACAGTACGTTCATCACGCCGCTCGATCCGGAAGAGATCTCCCGGCTTGCCTCGGCGCTGGACGATGTGCTGGACTACATCGATGGCGCAACCGAGAAGATGTACTATTACGGCATCGAAGCAACCGATACCCACATGATCGAGCTCGCAAAACTCATCCACATGTCCACTGCGGAGATCGAGAGTGCGGTCAAGGGCATCCGCTCGATCAAGGATCCCAAGTATATCGACGAGCGCTGCATCGAGGTCAACCGGCTCGAAAACCTTGCCGATGATGTGCTCGCCCATGCGGTGATGGATCTCTTCAAGACCACTGATGCAATTGCAATCATCAAGTTCAAGGATATTTACGAGCATCTTGAGACGGCAACGGATTACTGTGAAGACGTGGCAAACGTGCTCTCCGATATTGCGATACGGCATTCATGAACGGGCAGACGTGAGGGGAGAGCATGATCGAAGCAACGTGGGAACTCATCGTCATCATCATCGGCATTGCACTGATCTTTGATTTCACCAACGGGTTCCATGACTCGGCAAATTCCATATCCACCGTGGTCTCGACAAAAGTGCTGTCGCCCCGGAATGCGGTGATATTTGCAGCGTTCTTCAATTTTATTGCAGCCTTCGGGTTTGGTGTTGCCGTTGCAAGCACGGTCAGCAAGATTATCCACCTTAACGTGGTCTCAACCGCAGTGATTCCCTACATCATTCTGGGTGCCCTGGTCGGAGCAATCACATGGAACATCATCACGTGGTTCTTCGGTTTGCCTACCTCCTCGTCCCATGCCCTTATCGGGGGACTGGCCGGGGCGGGGATCTCGGCAGCAGGACTGGCGGCGATAAAATGGTCTACGGTTGAGCTGGTGGTGACCTTTATGATCCTCTCCCCGCTCATCGGCCTTACCTGCGGATTTTTGTTCATGGCTGCCGTGCTCTGGGTGACAAGGAAAGCCAACAAACAGTCCGCTGAAACGGCGTTCAAGAAACTGCAGCTCTGCTCGGCCGCAGCGTACAGTTTCAGCCACGGGACGAACGATGCCCAGAAGACCATGGGAATCATTTTGCCGCTTCTCTTCTCCATAGGATATTTCGGGGCCTCGGTGGATCCCAACAACCTGCCGATGCCGTTGTGGGTGATCCTTGTGTCGTACTCGGCAATTGCCCTCGGCACCCTCTCGGGCGGATGGCGTATCGTGAAGACCATGGGATACAAGATCACCCGGCTCCGGCCGGTGCACGGGTTTGCTGCCGAGACGGCCGGAGCCGCAACAATCCTCGGTGCATCGGTGGCAGGCATTCCGGTGAGCACGACCCATATTATCTGTACATCGATCATGGGTGTCGGGACCACCATGGGGTCCAGCACGGTGAAGTGGGGCGTTGCCCGCAGCATCATGGGCGCATGGATCCTCACGATCCCGATCAGCGCTCTCATCGGGTTTGTGGCATTCGCCGTGATCCGGGTCGTTGTCGGGTACTGACAAACTTCGTATTCTCTTTTTAGTACCCTGTACCGATCAACCAGTCCTTACTGGAAAACGGTGGGTATTGGCATACCCACCAGCGGGAACTGCGCTTTAGTATCCAACATTTTCAAGCAGACCTTGATTGAAAAATTTTCAGCAGACCCTGCTATGAAAAAGGTAAACCGGCTTGCATAAGTCCGGGAGAAGGGCGCACCCCTTTCCCTCATGGGGACTATTCAGTCTGATAGTACCGGCACGCTTCTTTGATCACGCAATCCTCACACAAGGGTTTCCTTGCATCGCACGTTGCCCGGCCGTGGGCAATCAGCACATCCGTCAGATCGCCCCAGTGATCCTGCGGAAAGACCTTCATGAGATCGCGTTCGATGATTGCGACATTGTCGGTGTCCGAGAACCCGATTCTCTGCGCCAGCCTGCGGACGTGGGTGTCCACCGCAATCCCCTCGTTCCGCCCGAGCGCATGGTACATCACGATGTTTGCGGTCTTGCGCCCCACGCCGGGGATCGTGAGCAGTTCGTCCATCGTCACCGGCACGCTGCCGCTGAAATTGTCGAGCAGGGTCTGCGATGCAGCGATGATGTTCCTTGCCTTCGCGTGGTAGTACCCGAGGCTGTGGATGATCGGTTCCACATCCGCGACCTTCGCCTTCGCAAGTTTCGCGGGAGTAGGATATTTTTTGAAGAGCGGCGCTTTCACTTTCAGGACAGCCTTGTCTGTTGTCTGCGCAGAAAGGATCGTGAGGATCAGCACCTCAAACGGCGTGCCCCGGGCAACCGTCTCCGGGGCCTCACGGGCATCCGGATAACGCTTTACGAGAAGAGAATAGATCCGGCTCGCGTCCTGTTTCTTCATGGTCCGATGGGGTAGGGCGGATTCGAACCGCCGTCAAAGCGTCCCAAACGCTCTAGGATGGACCAGGCTACCCTACTACCCCGCGCCATCATAGTTGGGGCGGCAGATTAAAAATAGGTGGCGGTAAAAAAAACGGAAGATGGATGCGCTGGAATCAGAGCGGCAGCGGCTTCTTCGTCCCATCCGAGACGACCGTGCCCCGGAACGTTCCCTTGAGGATCGCTTCTGACAGGTTCTTCGGCTCGCGGCCGTCCAGCACCACGAGCGGGATCCCGCTCCGCTCCACGACCCGGGCCGCAACGATGTCGAGCACATTGTTGGAGCCGGCGCCCAGCGCCGTGCTGCCCACGATCTCCAGCAGGTTCTTGGGGGTCATCTCATCGAACCGGGTTGCATTCGGGTTCTTCTTGGGGTCTTCTGAATAAATCCCGTCAACCGAAGTTGCGTTGATGAAGACCGAGGCGCCGACCCGCTCGGCAAGCACTGCCGCCACCGCATCGGTGGTCTGGCCGGGGGTGATACCGCCCATCACGACAATCTTCCCGGTCTCGGCAAACTTCTTTGCCTCGGCATGGCTCTCCGCCACCTTCGGGTAGGCATCCTCGCCCAGCGCCGCGATCAGCATCGTGGCATTCAGCCGGGTTATCAGGATCCCGACCTCATCGGACGTGCCCTCATCGATCCCGAGCCCGCGGGTGATGGTGATATACCGGCGGGCCTCGCCGCCGCCCCCGACCACGACAAAGAGCCGGTGCTTCTTTGCGATCTTCTTCAAGACGGGCACGTACTCTTTGATGGTATGGTTTTCAAGGGACGGGATCAAAATCGAGCCGCCCAGTGAGATGACAACCTTCTTCATTGCACTAGTTTTTGTACCGGAGGCTCATAGAGTTGTTTACTATGTTCTACTGCCCGGTCTGCAAGAGCCAGGAGATCTTCCCGGTCGTGGGAGGATATGTCGGTCCGGTGTACCTCTGCAAAGACTGCGGGTACCGGGGATCGTTCATCCTTGAGATCGATGACCCAGCGGCATTGAAAGAGGCAGACCGGGAAGCACAGAAGAAGCCCCGCTGATCGGGGGGATCCCACGCATGCACGAGGCCCGGCAGTACCGGAAAACAGAGAATAATGCGGCAACCTGTTCGCTCTGCAACCACCGGTGCGTGATCCAGGAGGGAAAACAGGGGATCTGCGGGGTCCGGATCAACGAGAAGGGTATGTTGTATGCCGGGACGTACGGCAAGATCAGCGCAGAGGCAGTTGACCCCATCGAGAAGAAGCCGCTCTTCCATTACCTGCCCGGCACTACCTCGTACTCGCTTGGATCGGTGGGGTGCAACTTCCACTGTAAACACTGCCAGAACTGGCATATCGCCCGGGCGGAACTCAACGACGCCCACCTCCGCCCGCTCTCGCCAGAAGAGGGAGTACGCCGGGCAATCGGCAGCGAAAGCCGGAGCATCTCGTGGACCTACAACGAGCCCACGATCTGGCACGAATATACGCTGGATATGGGCACGCTCGCACGGGCAGAGGGGCTCGGCACCGTGTACGTGACCAACGGTTACATCACGGAGGAGGCCCTGCGGGAACTCGCGCCCATGCTCGGGGCATTCCGGGTGGACCTGAAGGCGTTCACGGACGGTTTTTACAGGAACGTCTGCGGTGCGCATCTCCAGCCGGTGCTCGACTCCGCGATCCTTGCCCGCGAACTGGGTATGCACATCGAGACGGTGACGCTCGTGATCCCCGGCCTGAACGACAGCATGGAGGAGCAGGAGGCGCTGATTCGCTGGGTGATCGAACACCTTGGCCCCGACACGCCGATGCACTTCTCTGCATTCCACCCGGACTACCAGATGACCGACCGGGGCGGAACACCGGTCGCACTGCTGGAGAAGATCTACGAGCGGGCAACGGCGCTCGGTCTCCGGCACCCCTATCTCGGGAATGTGTACAACCACCGATACGAGAATACGTACTGCCCGGCCTGCGGCGCAACCCTTATCGAGCGCCGGGGATTTTCGAGCCGGCCTTGCGGGCTTGACGGGACGCAGTGCGCACAGTGCGGCGAAACGATCGGGATCGTGACCCATGTCCGCTGACGGGATCGGTGAGACACGGTTTATCGCCGACCGCATGCTCGGCACGCTGACCCGGTATCTCCGTTTTATGGGCTATGATACGACAAGCGCAAACGAGCTTCGCGAAGGGAATACTAAAGAGGACACGCTCCTTCTGGACATTGCCCTGCAGGAGCACCGCATTCTTCTGACCCGGGATGCCGAGCTTGCCCGCCGGGGTAAAGATCAGGCCGTGCGTATTGTTTCTGAAGAGGTGATGGCCCAGGTGCAGCAGCTGATCGATAGCGGGCTCATCGAACGGCGGATCGCATTGAGCCGGTGCTCGCTCTGCAACACGGTGCTCCGGGAGGCAAACACCTGCGAGATCCAGAATGCCGATTATGCCCCGAAGAGCTGGCGGGATCTCTCATTCTTCTGGTGCGAGCACTGCAAAAAACTCTACTGGAACGGTTCGCACGGAAAGGATCTGGAGGAGCGGATCGGTAAAGGGTTAAAGAACCGGTGAGGCATATTCGGGATCCCTGCCCCATCCGCAATCTCCATTATCTTCCTGTACACCACTCTACATCAGCAGGGGATGATCAGCAGATGAACCGTATCATGCTCAGGTGGTCTTTGGATCTTGCAATGGTCATAGCACTCGTGATCTCGTTTGTGACGGGTCTCTTGAAATTCACGCTGCTGCTGCGGTTGACCGGCCTGAACAGTCTTATCCTGCCATCTGCTTTTATCTCCGATCTGCATGACGTGTCCGGGATCCTTCTCGGACTGCTCGTCTTTGTCCACCTGTTCCTGAACAGGAACCGGATCATCGCAATGACAAAACAGGTTATGGGAGACAGAACGAAAGAGACCTGATTTGTCCGGTACACCCCATCAGAAAAAGATCAATTCGCTGAGAAACTCCGGTCAAGGTCCCCGTTGTTTGAGTACCCTCTCTGCTCCCAGTAGCCCCGGTAGGAGGCGTCATCCGACAACTCAATCTTTTCAATCCACTTGATCCATTTGTATCCCCACTTGTCTTCAGCAACGAGCTCGAAGGGATAGCCGCGTTCCACGGGCATGGTGACATTGTTCATCCGGTAGGCCATGATGATGTCCCGGGTTGTAAAATACGAGAGCGGAAATGACGTGGTATACCCGTCATGTGCGGTGAAGATCACGGTGTTTGCCCGGGGATTAGCGCCCGCCTGGGCAATGAGATCCCGGACGAGTACGCCCTCCCAGAAGATCGTGGCATCCCATCCTTCAACACAATGGAGGGTGACCACCTTTGAATAATGGGGGTTCTCTGCAAGTATCTCATCGTAGGTATATACCACGGTCCGGTTGGTAAGGCCGGTTACGGTCAACCGGTACTCAGCTATATCGATCCGCTGGGGGCCTGCAATGGAATTTTCCCGGAAATCTTTGACGGAAGAAAGGTCGTTTCCGAGGTAGGATGGTACTTCAACCGGGGCAAGAGGTAACGGGGTGTCTGTGGGTGTTTTCGATGACGGGGCAAAAAGAACCACAAGACCCGCTGCAACGACAACAAGCATGACAAGGATCACTGCTGCACGTTTACCCGTATTCATGCATGGGGGATGGGCAGCCCCGGCTCAAAAAGGATTGGATCCAGGCAGGGAGAGGGTTTTGCCGGGTTCAGATTGAACCGACAAGTATCTTGTAGAATTCTTCTGATGCAGTCCGCTCGGTCCACGGGCGATGCCCGCACTTTTCCAAAAGAACGAACTGGAAGTCAGAAATAGCGTTTGTCAGCGGATCCCTGACCCCTTCCGCCGGGTGGGGATCCCAGTCGCCGTGGATGGCCAGCACCGGGCAAGTGATCGCGTCTGCCATCTGGAGAAGGATCTGCTTCTCCCGCAGTGCACAGGTCTCTTCCCAGACTCCCTGGAAGAGATCGTACTGGCAGTGAAATCCTTCCTCGGGAACATTGGCCGGGTCAAAGGCATCCACTCTGGCGAGCATGGTCCCCAGTTCTGCAAGCAGGGCATTCTTGTTGGGGGTATCCGGGGCAGCAAGCCGGGCCAGCAATGACTGGGCGGTTGCCCTGCCCTTGCTGTTCAGCCGGTTCATCCGGATCTGGGTGATCGCGGCAGCATACTGTGCCTCAAACGGGGGGCAGCTCACCAGGATTAGTTTTTTTACCAGGTCCGGATAGCGGGCGGCGAGGATGAAGGAGAGGAACGCGCCATAGGAGAACCCGACCAGCGTCACCGGGGGGGTGCCCTGTTCCACCAGCACCGACCGGAGCTCCTGCACCTGCCCGTCAAGCGTGGTCTCTGTCTGGAAGGGTTCGAGTACCCCTTTCACGGCCGCAAGCTCGCGGGCAACCGGGGCAACCTCACCGGGTGCACCGGGACCCCCGTGGACGACAACAACCGAATAAGGCCCGTGACCCCATCTCCGTACCGGCTTCATGACAGTATACGGTTATTTCCCGGAATATAAATCGTCGCTGCTCAAAGGAGGAGGTACAAAAGGGGAGTGCGCGTCTTTACCGCCCGGCTTTTTTCATCAGGGCCAGGAGACCGGCCAAAATCTCTTTTGGTGTCGGGGGGTTACCGGGGATCTTCATGTCCACGGGCAGGATCTTATCCGCTCCACCAAGCACCGCATACGAACCGGCAACGATCCCGCCCGTGCAGGCATCGTCGCCAACAGCCACCACGTATTTGGGGGAGGGCATCGCATCGTACGTCTTCCGTGCGGCGATCGCCATGTTCTGCGTCACGGCACCGGTGACTATCAGCATGTCGGCATGCCGGGGCGAGGCCACAAACGTGATGCCGAACCGTTCGACATCGTAGTAGGGATTACTCAGGTTGTTCAGTTCGATCTCTGCTGCATTGTCACTGCCGGTATCGAGCTCCCGGATCGCAAGGCTGTGGCCGAAGACGGCATCGATCCGGCACCGGATCTCTTTCCCCATCATCTCAACCTCTTCATCGCGGACAACCGTGTCCGAAGTCACTTTGGGTTTCAGCAGGCAGGATAGTGCATTTACCATAATCTACCTCACAGGTCCGTTCCTGCATAGGACAGGTTCAGGCTCTTGTTGATGAGCGGGAAGTCCGGCACGATCTCCCCCTGCACCGCGTGTTCAATGGCCAGCCAGTTGCAGAACGATGCAGTCCGCACCTTGTACCGGTCAACAACACCGTTCCGGATCCAGACCCAGCAGAGATCCTGACCCCGTGCCGATTCCACGAGCGAGAGGGCATACCCGTCCCGGATCACCGGGGGAGTGGACACCGCGCCGTCCGGCATGGATGCAAGCAGTCGCTCGATGAGATCAAGGGAATCCATAATCTCGGAGGCCTTGACGGTGAAGCGGGCAAGGACATCCCCGTCATAGAGTGTCCGTATGGCCGGGCAGAACGTTTCATATATCCCGTACGGGTGGTTGCTCCGCACATCCCCGCGGCTGCCCGATGCACGGGCAATCGGCCCGGTAAGGTTGAGCGGGCGCAGGAGGGATTTTTTGATCACTCCCGTCGGAGAGAACCGGTCGAGTACCGAGGTGGTGGAGAGAACGATCTTCAGGCCTACCCGGTAGCGTTTCTTCAGCTCCCGCAGGAAGGGTTTGATTGACTCCAGCTGTTCATTGCTGATGTCGTGTGACAGCCCGCCTATGGTAATCATGCCCCGCAGGAACCGTGACCCGGTCAGCGTCGCATTCATGCGGAAGATGTCCTCACGAAGGACCGCGAACTGGTTGGCCCCGAGGGGGAAGCCGATATCAACGAGCATGCCGCCCTGGTCACCGAGATGCGAATGGATCCGCTCCAGTTCGAGCAGGATGGTCCGGAGGTACCATGCCCGGTCAGGTACCACGGTTCCCGCGATCTTCTCAACAGCACAGCAATAGGCCGTTGCGTTCGCCACGGATTCGTCACCGCTGACTGCTTCCGCAAGGGGAATGACCTCTGCCGGCGTCTTTCCTTCGGCAAGTTTCTCGATGCCCCGGTGCTTGTAGAACATCCGGATCTCAAGGTTGAAGATCTTCTCGCCAATCACGCTGAACCGGAAATGACCGGGTTCGATGATCCCGGCATGGACCGGCCCCACCGGTACCTGGTACACGCCCTCGCCGTTCACCTTCCGGAACGGGTATTCATCCTCAGGGTTTACCGACTCTTTCAGGGTGACCGGTGCATTCCGGAATGTTTTCTCCAGCGGGTGGAATCCTTCGGGGTAGGTCTCGTGCAGGAAGAGCCGCCGTTCATCAAATGCCCCGTCGAATTCGATGCCAAAACCATCGCGGCACTCCCGTTCAAACCATGTGGCGGAGGGCAGAAGACGCGCAACCGACGTTGCTACCCGGTCAACGGGCCGGACAAGCACCAGAAGGGCAGTCTTCTTCTCGAAGACGTAAAACAGGGTGAAGCGTGCTCCGGCCGAGAAGTTTTCTGCACAGAACAGGCCGATCAAAGCACATTTGCGGGAAGCAAGGGTGGTGACCAGCGGCCCGAATTCAGTCTCCTCAACCGGGAGATAATATTCCCCGTTGCATCCCGGGGAAAGCCGGTCCTCCTTTATGCTGGAACCGATGAGATCGAGAATGATCTCTTGTGGCATGGCAGAATCCCTTCCCATCAGAACATCAGCTCCGTTACGATCTGGTTCAGGAATGAAATTTCACCTGCAGAGAACACCGTTCCCATCATCACGAGCAGGCACAGGAGGATCACGATGGGAGCCTTCATGCTTGCCGGGGTATGGTATACGTGAACATCCGTGAGCGCTTCGGGAGAATATCTTTGAGTAAACGTGCTGATGACAAAATACCCGAGTGCCGCAGCGGTGATGAAGAGCAGGAAGACCAAAATCACGAGCACCGGCAGGGAATAAGCGGCAAGCTGGGTGAGGATGAACAGTTTCGAGAAGAAGATCGGGAAGAGCGGCATACCGATGATGGCAAGACCCCCCAGAATAATTCCCCATGCAGCGAGCGGCTGGAACCGGAACACATCCCGCATATCATCGGGGGCATCCGCGGAGAGCGTGCTGTGGTACTGGCGGTGAAGGATCCCGGCTGAGAAGAACAAGGAGGCTTTGGTAAAGGAATGGGCAATGATATGGAAGAGCACCCAGAAGATGGCGACCGGTGTTGCAACCGCAAGACCGATCAAGAGGATGCCCATATTCTCGATGCTGGAGAATGCCACCAGTTTCTTGAGATTCTTCTGCGTCAGCATGGAGAAGGCAGCAATCCCGACCGTGAGAAGCCCGAAGATGGCAAGCAGGGTCGAGATGGCCGTGATGGCCGGCGTCTGGTGCACGATCGCAAAGACGCGGATGATACCATAGATGCCCACGTTCAGAAGAACGCCGGAGAGTATCGCGCTTACGGCGGACGGTGCCCGAGCGTGTGCTTCCGGGAGCCAGGTATGGAAGGGAAAGATACCGGACTTTGCTGCAAACCCGATGAAGATCAACGCAAAGGCAGCGATCATCATGCCTGCGGGAAATGCCGGGGCCAGGTGGATCAGTTCTGTCCAGTTCAGGGTCCCCCCGTGCACCGCGGACCGGGAGATCTCGAAGAGGAAGATCAACCCGACAAACGAGAAGAGCATCGATACGGATGCAATGAAGATGTACTTGATGGCGGCATCGATGTTGTCCCTTGCATACAGGATCGCAACCAGCATAGCCGAGATTATCGTGGTGAGTTCAGCAAAGATCCAGAACAATGCAAGATTGTTCGAGAAGAATGCAAGGATGATGACCATGAGCAAAAACGACCAGGACCCATAAAAGAATTTCAGGCTCCCCTTCCCGAGTTCATGGCTCTCAATCAAACCTTCCACATATCCTCTGGCGTAGATTGCCGCGAGCAGGAAGAGAACCGTGGTTATCAGGACCTCAAAGATCCCGAGATGATCGATGAAGAAGAACCCGCTTCCAATGGTGAGGGCAGGTACCGGGATCTGCCCGGTCATGATGTAATAGAGCGCAAACACCAGGAACAGTCCGGCTTCGGCGATGCAGACCATGTTCATCTGGCGATGGGTATGGCTCACCGTAATGAGGATCAGGGCGAGGATGGTCGCAACCACAAGAGCAACGAGTATCATGGCCCTTCCTCCGTGTCTTCAACAAGGTGGAAGCGGTGAAGCCGGTTATGGTAATCTTCCAGGGTGGAGTCCAGCCCCACCGTGAGGATGGTGGTCAGCATCACGAGGATGATCAGGTCAATGATGATCAAAAATTCGATGATGAACGGGAGCTCGGTCACGAACATGCCAAAGAGCAAAACCCCGTTCTCCATTGAGAGATACCCCAGTACTTTCGTGATGGCGCGTTTCCGCGAGAACGTGACCATCATCCCCATCAGCATCAGGGAGAGCCCGATCACTGCGCCAAAGAAGACCAGACTCTCCCGCGCCGGGGTCCCCTCCATGATCTTCGAGAGCCCGATGTAGATGAAGAGCATCAGTGCCATGGAGACAAGGAGCGAGGTGGTCGGGTTGAGGTAATGGAACTCGATATCCCGCTTGATCCGCACCCGTTCCTGGATCGTGGCAATAAAGTACGGGATGACCAGAACTTTTGAGATGAAGGTGATACCAGCGATTGCCAAAAGAACCGTTCCGCCCTCGTACGAATAGAGTGCAAGGGCCATGGTGACGAGGGTCAGCGACTGGAACGCATACACGGATACGAGCGTGATGAGATTCCTTGTGGATATGATGTAGGCAGCAGTGATGATGACGACAACCAGAAGAATCCTGATGATTGCCGGGAGGGGGGACGGGTCGATCATGCGAATATCTCCATGATGATGATCAGCGTAGAGAAGAAGAACGCCATGGCAAAGAGGCTGGGGAGGCGGAAGAACCGCATCTTGGCCATCGAGGATTCAAACAACCCGATGACGAGGGAGAGGACCGCCCCTTTGATCACAAACAAAAGAAGGGCCACGGCAAGAGCACCCAGTGCCAGCGTGGTCGTGAGCCCGAACGGCAGGATGAGGTTGATCAGAAGTGCCATCAGGAGCGTCAGTTTCACCGCAGACGACAGTTCCATCAGGGCAAGGTTGGGTCCTGACTGTTCCAGGATCATGCCTTCATGGATCATGGTCAGCTCCAAATGCGTTTCAGGATTGTCCACCGGGATACGGGATGTCTCCACGATCAAAATGATGAAGAGCGAGATTGCGAGGAGGATGAGCGTGGGCGTGGCGGGGGTCCCGGATGCGATTGAGGCGGTGAACATGGCAAAGACGTTGATCGTCTTGAAGACAAAGACGAGTGCGGCAAAGACAATGATCGTGGTAGGCTCGATGATGGCGGAGATGCTCATCTCCCGCGAACTGCCCATGCCCCCGAATGAACTGCCGGCGTCGAGCCCGGCAAGCGCCATGAAGAATTTTGCCATGGTAAGCAGGTAGAGGAGGAGGATGATGTTCCCGATTCCCCCCACCGGTTCGGTTACGAAGACGAGCGGGACAAACAGGGCGGCAACCAGCATTGCCGCGATATTCACCAGCGGGGTGACCCGCATGATCCAGGACGAATGGGCGGAGTACAGGATCTCCTTCTTACACAGTTTTGCCAGGTTGTAGTAGGTCTGGAAGATGGAGGGCCCGGTTCTTCCCTGGGTTCTGGCCTTGACCTTCTTGATGATACTCACAAACAGCGGGGCAAGGGCCAGGACAACAAGGGTGTTGATCACCAGGTACAGGACAAATACGAGGGTCATGCCAGCCACCCCAGATAGATGATGACCGCAATGACGGTGCAGAAGACGTAGAGGAGATACGTGTCCAGGCACCCGTTCTGGAACCGGGAGACGGTCGTTGCTGCCCGCAGGGATACCCGGGCAACGGGGAGATAGAGATATTCCTCAAAGATCTTCAGGAGCTGGATCTCGGCAGTACCTTCTTTGAAGATACAGTTCTTCACATCGAAGAAGGTCCGCTCATTCTTCATCCGGGTCCGGTACACCATCGAGAAGATGATATCGATCGGTTCAGAGAACCCGTGACCGCTGTATTCCATGGCGGGCTTTTGTGACAGAGTGCCGCAGTTCCAGGTCTCGGTGATCCGATGCTTCTGTGCTGCCGGGTAGTACAGGAACGCATAGGCAAGAACGATCACGACAAGGAGGAGCATCCCGACAAGGAACATATCGGGGATGGGTACAACAAACCCGGTAAGGCTGAACATCTGGACGGCGAACAGGCCGATGAGGATGCAGGCAGATGCCAGGAGTGCCGGGCCGGCCAGCATCGGCAGGGGAACCTCACAGGCCTCCTCACTTTCAGGAGAGCGGGGGAGTGCGAGGAACATGGATCCATAGGCCTTGACAAAACAGGCAGCGGAGAGGGCGCTCGTGAGGGCAAACAGCGCAAGACAGAGGAAGAGGAAGACCTTGAAGAACGGATCGGCCACCGCACCGGACGAGAAGAACGAGATGAAGATCAAGATCTCACTGGCAAACCCGTTCAGGGGGGGAAGTGCTGCAATCGCAAGTGCCCCGATAAAGAACAGGATCGAGGTAACGGGCATCCGGTGCGAGAGGCCCCCCATGTGCTCGATATCCCGCGTATGCGTTGCATAAACCACGGATCCCGCGGTTAAGAAGAGGAGGCTCTTGAAGAGCGCATGGTTCAGGGAGTGGAAGAGTGCGCCGAGGAGACTGATTGTTGCAAGAGCAGACAGACCGTATGCTGAAAAAATTACAAACATGCCGATCCCGATAAAGATGATCCCGATATTTTCAATGCTGCTGTAGGCAAGCATTGCCTTGATATCGTGTTCCTTTAAGGCGTAGATGATGCCGAGTACCGCCGATACCGTGCCTGCTGCAAGGATCACAACCCCCCACCACAGATCCGGTGTGAACACAATCATGAGGACCCGGATGAGCCCGTACACTGCAATCTTCAGCATGACCCCGGACATGAGGGCCGATATAGGAGACGGGCTTGCGGGATGGGCATAGGGCAGCCACTTGTGGAACGGGATGATGCCGGCCTTTATCGAGAAGCCAGTAAACAGGGAGAGGAATGCGGCCGTGGACAGAAGGGTCATCGTAACAGGGGCGAATGCAAACGAACCCGTCTGCACAAAGAGCAAAACAACCCCCAAAAGGACAAAGAGGGTTGAGAGCTGCGTCATGATGAAATAATACAACCCGGCCTTCCGTGTCTCCGGCTCGGTGTATTCATACATGACCAGCAGGAAGGAACTGGCCGCCATCATCTCCCAGAAGAAGAAGAAGCACAGGGTGTTTGCAGAGATGATGACCAAAATCATCGAGAGGATGAACAGGTTGGTGCAGCCGCACAACAGGTGCCTCCTCGAACCGCCACCCAGGTGTTCAACGTACTCCATTGCGTACAGTGCAACCGGGCCGGCTACCACGGCAATGAGGAGAAGGAAGAACGCGGCAAGACGATCCACAGAAAAGGAGAGTGAAAGGATATCGAGCGGCTGATACACCACGAGGGAGAGGGTCTGGCTGGTGATCAGGATCCAGATGGAGATACTGGCAAGAATGGTTGAGCCGGCCATGGTGCAGCCGAGCGCTATGGTTCTGAAGATCCGCTCGTCCCGGCTCGCTGTGATGAGGGGTAGGATGACGCCGGCACCAAAGATCAGCAGTGCCAGCAGAAATAGACCGGAGATCATGGATGGATCACCGTCAGGGAATTGTGGCTGGGAGAGATCCCACCACCGGACCGGATTGAATGAAGAATGAGCGAATGCGGGGGAGACCGGGGTGTAATGCAATTCATTCAGATCATCGGCACAGGTTGATTTTACACGGTTGTTGTTCTATCCATATATAATTTAAGGACTTTTAAAAGAAGATCGTGAAGGAGATCTACTCAAAAATGTGAGGATCTCCGTTTGCCTGACCGTGTATCCGCACAGAAACCGGCGATTTCCTTAAAAAACGTGGAAAGAAAAGAGATTTTAGCTTCTGCGCGCATGCGATCGTTCAGCTCAGAGATCCTTTTCTATTTCGGCCTTTATCCGGTCCAGGGTGATGCGGCCGATCTTTGTGACCCTGCCATTGACAAGGACCAGGGGAATCGGAGGATAGTCCCGCTCGATGATGGCCTTGATGTGAGCCGGGGCGCCTTCGTCAATCAGGGTCAGCGATAGTTCAACACGGTTGCCATAGGTCTCGTGAAGCACTTTTTTGAGTTCATTGAATGCATCAACCAGTTTTCCTGAAAGGTAGCACCCTTCAAGACCGCAGGTGCGGTTCTCATCGCAGGGAAAGGGGGAGCAGTCGTTGGTTTTCAGGCCAACGATCTCGACAATCACGCTGGATTTCATGCGTACTGGTTAGATCTCTCAAAATATAGGATTAAGCATCTGTGCCTGATCCGGATGAAACCGTTTATTGAACGGGTTGTCGTTTTTGTAGTCCTCCCGGTAGGAGTGCGAGTGCCCATGCCCTCTGGAAAAGATGGCAACCCGCAGGGAGCAACTCATGTATCCCCTTTTTTTGCAGGGGATGAAGCCCCTGTGACATCATCATATGGGGATACTACCGATTGCGGGAGAACGCCTGCATGCCCCACGCGCCTCACGGGGTTTTCTTCAGAGTAAAAAAAGATCAGATGAACCGCTCAAACCGGTCCTTCTTTGCCTTGCAGACCGGGCAGATGCCCGGCGGCTGATCCCGTGCACAGAGATACCCGCAGATCTTGCACCGCCAGACCGGGAACGGAAGGCCGGATAGCGGCGATTCCCCTACAACAACGGTCCTGACCGCCGGGTCTTTCCCTTTTCCGCGTTCTGATCGTGGTGGCCGTCGATCGGGAACGGATGTCACCTGCTGTGTTCCGGTTGCAATCGCATCGTTCACATACAGGGCACAGAAACAGGCCCCGAATTCCTCGATATCAGCGTCACGGTAATCGCAGGGACAGATGATGTCAAGATCCTCCTCTTTCTTTCCGGAGGCCAGCCGGCAGGGGCAGGCAGCGTGCCCGTACCGTTGTTCGTTCCTGAGCAGGCCCCGTACAAGGTTCTTCACAAACTCCGTATCCGGATTGAGCCGGTATCCCCCATCAAGAGCATCCTTCTTCATGACGTCATAAGCCCGGTCAACATCATGCTCGCTGATGCCGGGAAAGGTCATGCACCAAGTGCCTCCCGAATCTCCTGCTCGCGGAACCCGATGATTACCTTTCTGTTATCGATAACCAGCGTGGGAAAGGAACCATTCGGGTTGAACTTCTCCATCACATTCATGACATCGTCCTGCTCAGTTCCTTCCAACAGATCAATGTACTGGTAGTCGAACTCGACGTCCATCTGGCGCAAAAGATCCTTGGTCTTCGCGCACCACCCGCAGGTTGAGAGTGCATACAGCATGACTTTTCCCTTGTTCTTCCCGTTCACGTGCTCAACTGTCATGAAAAACCCCGTCACGATTCTATGCAAGGAGATTGCGGTAAATACTATTTATAACCGGGGATAGTGCGCTTCCCCCCATTTTAAAAAAGGTAAACAGGTGACTTACCGTCACTTGTTCTTCATGATGATCTCTACATCCTCAAGGAGGGCCTGGAGATCTTCTTCGTGCTCCACTTCCTGCGAGAGGATGGTGAGCAGCATATTGGTGGTCACCGGATCCTTGCCCTCGGTCTTCTTCATGAGGGCGTTGTAGGTCTTGATGGCGCACTGCTCACCCTTGATATTCTGCTCTAAAATTTTGACAATGAACGGGTCGTCCGGGGCCTCGTACCCGCAGTTGGTGAGTTTGAACCACTGCTGGGGATTGGTGACCGGCGTACCGCCGAGCTGGATGATCCGGGTTGTCAAAAGCGTTGCATGTGCCAGTTCCTCCGTGGCATGAAGGGTCAGTTCGGCAATGACTGCCTCCTTGTTGGGCCCCTTCACAACCTTTGAGCCAACCCAGTACTGGTAGTAGGCAAGCCATTCATCAGAGTAGGCCTTGTTAAGGAGATTCACGAGATCCTTCACATCGGTTCCGACAATCTTTCGTCCAAGTGTTCCCATTCTAGTTCACCTCTGTTCTTTTTGGTAACTATCCAATATCCGAATCCTTCACTTAAATGCCTATCCGTCAGGACAGGGACCCTGCAGGGCAGCAGAACTATGCCAGAGAATCTGTCGCTATCGTGCCCGAATCGGGTAATGCACTATCGTTAATAACCTTTCAGGCATATTTACTATGGAAATTTGGATGGGGATAATATGAAGGCGGTTCTGGGTCTTGAGGACGGGCAGTGTGTCACAGGGGATGGATTTGGTGTTGAGGGCGAATGTTCGGGAGAACTCGTCTTCAACACCCTGATGACCGGGTACATGGAGGCACTCTCCGATCCCAGTTATTTCGGCCAGATCCTGATGTTCACCTTCCCGACCATTGGAAATTATGGCGTCGATGTGCAGAACATGCAAAGCCAGAGTACCAAGGTTCTCGGGGCCGTATGCCGCGAGATCTGCGACGTCCCTGACATGAAACCAACCCTCAGGGAATATTTCGAACAGAAGAGACTGCTCGGGATCGCAGGAGTAGACACCCGGAGCCTCACCATCAAGACCCGGGTCCACGGCACCATGCGGGCAGCCCTCGTTGTCGGCAGCGACGACGGCGAATATGCCGTAAAACTGGCCCGGAAGACCCCCTCCATCTCGGATTGCAATCCTATCCCTGAGGTTTCATGCAAAGCCCCCTACCGGATCCCGGGGAAAGGAAAGCGGATCGCCATCCTCGACCTCGGCCTCAAGACCAACATCCTCACGAGCCTCACAAGGAGGAAAGGCGACCTCTACATCTTCCCCCACAATGCCACGCGTGACGAGATCTTCAGCTGCGAACCCGACTGCCTCTTCATCACCAATGGCCCCGGCGACCCCAAACAGGCAACAGCCACCATCGCCACCGTCAAACAATGCATCGGCGAACTTCCCATCTTCGGGATCTGCATGGGTAACCAGATCCTGGCACTTGCCCTGGGGGGAGATACGTATAAGCTCAAGTTCGGCCACCGCGGGTCCAACCAGCCGGTCAGGTTCCATGATGGCAGGATCTTCATCACCACCCAGAACCACGGATTTGCCGTTGATAAGGATTCCTTACCGGAAGGTTGCGAGGTCACGTTCGTCAACGCCAATGACGGGACCGTGGAGGGGTTCGAGAACGCAGACCTGAAGATCAACTGCGTCCAGTTCCATCCCGAAGCCCATGCCGGCCCCATGGATACCGAATGTCACTATTTTGACGGGCTTTTCCGGAGGCTCGGATAATGCCCAAGAAGATGCATATCAAGAAGGTCCTGATCATCGGGTCGGGCCCCATCCAGATCGGCCAGGCTGCTGAGTTTGACTTCTCGGGAAGCCAGGCCTGTCGTGCCATGCGGGAAGAGGGCGTAAAAGTCGTCCTCGTCAACTCCAATCCTGCAACCATTCAGACGGATCCTGAGATGGCAGATGCAGTCTACATCGAACCGCTCCGGGCCGATGTGATTGCCCGGATAATAGAAAAGGAGAAACCCGATGGGATTCTTTCGGGTATGGGTGGCCAGACCGGCCTCAACATGACCGCCGAACTCGCGGAGATGGGGGCCCTGAAGAACGTCGAGATCCTCGGGACACCTCTCGATGCGATCTACAAGGGCGAGGACCGGGAGAAGTTCCGGAATCTCATGATTGAGATCGGGGAACCCGTCCCAAAGAGCATCATCCTCACCAGCCTGAACCAGATCGAGGAGGCGATCACCGCCATCGGGCTCCCTGCCGTGGTCCGGCCTGCCTACACCCTGGGAGGTGCCGGGGGAGGAATTGCCCGGACCCGTGAGGAACTCCTCCGCATCGTTGAACTGGGTCTCTCGCGTTCCCGCATTCACCAGGTTCTCATCGAAGAGAGCGTCCTTGGCTGGAAGGAGATCGAGTTTGAGGTCATGCGGGACTCTGCCGACACCTGCATCATCATCTGCGGTATGGAAAACGTGGACCCCATGGGCATCCATACGGGGGAGAGCGTCGTCGTTGCACCGATCCTCACCCTCCGCGACGATGAGTACCAGATGATGCGCAGCGCCGCGATCAAGATCATCCGCGCCCTCGACGTCCAGGGCGGCTGCAATGTCCAGTTTGCCTTCAGGAACGGCGACTATCGTGTCATCGAGGTCAACCCCCGTGTCTCCCGTTCATCGGCACTCGCGTCCAAGGCTACCGGGTACCCCATCGCTCGGGTGGCATCAAAGATCGCGATCGGCCTGCGGCTTGATGAGATCACCAACACCGTGACCGGCTGCACCCCTGCATCGTTTGAACCGGCAATCGATTACATCGTGGTCAAGGTACCCCGCTGGCCATTTGACAAATTCAAGGGTGCCGACCGGACACTCTCGACGGCCATGAAGAGTACGGGGGAGGTGATGGCAATCGGGAGAACGATCGAAGAGGCCTTCATGAAGGCAAAGCGATCACTCGATACCGATGTCCAGTCCCACACGAGCCCGAGCGAGATCCGCATGATCCTCTCGCGCCCGACGGACGAGCGGTTCCACTGCCTCTTCGATGCATTCCGCCAGGGATTCACCCTCGATGAGATTGTCCAGCTCACCTCCATCACGCCGTTCTTTTTAGAGAAGATCAAAAATATTGTGGACCTGGAAAAGCGCCTTGGCACAGGAACCTGCACTACGGAGAGTATCCTGCAGGCGAAACGGTACGGATTCTCCAATGCCGAGATAGTTCAGTTATGCGGAAAAACTGGAGATGAGATTGAAAATATTGTTGGCGCCCCGTCCTATAAGATGGTCGATACCTGCGCTGCCGAGTTCCCGGCAAATACTCCCTACTTTTACTCCACGTATGAGTCACATTCCGAGATCGTACCCACGAACACCAAAAAAGTGCTCATTCTGGGGTCCGGCCCCATCCGGATCGGACAGGGTATCGAGTTCGATTACTGCACCGTTCATGCAGTCCAGGCACTCAGGGAAGAGAAGGGCGTGGAGGTCCATATCGTCAACAACAACCCGGAGACCGTCTCCACGGACTTCGACACCTCGGACCGCCTCTTCTTTGAGCCGATGCAGCTCGAGGATATCGTCAATATCCTGAAATCTGACACCTATTACGGTGTGATGGTCCAGTTTGGCGGGCAGAACGCGGTCAACCTTGCCGTGCCGATAGAGGCCGAGATAAAACGCCGTTGCCTCACAACGCGGATTCTTGGGACGAGCCCCGATGCCATGGATGTTGCCGAGGACCGGGACCGGTTCAGCGTGCTCCTGAAGAAACTCGGCATACCCTGCCCGGCCAACAGTTCGGCATATTCCGAGGGTGAAGCACACGCCATGGCAGAGAAGATCGGCTACCCGGTGCTTGTGCGGCCGTCGTATGTCCTCGGCGGGAGGGCCATGGAGATCGTCCATGACGACCGCGAACTCGAGACCTACATGAAGGAGGCAGTCCGGGTCAGCCATAACCACCCGGTGCTGATCGACTCCTACCTCCAGAACGCGATCGAACTCGATGTGGATGCGGTCTGCGATGGGGAGGAGGTCCTCATTGGGGGTATCATGGAGCACATCGAGCAGGCGGGCATCCATTCCGGCGATTCTGCCTGTGTGATCCCCCCCCAGTCGCTCCCCCCGGACGTGATCGCTACCGTCAAAGAGTATACGAGAAAACTCGCCCTTGGCATGGGTGTCATCGGTCTCGTGAACCTCCAGATGGCAGTCAAGGACAATGTGGTATATATCCTCGAAGCCAACCCCCGGGCAAGCCGGACCGTGCCGTTTGTCTCGAAAGCCACCGGAATCCCCATAGCAAAGATCGCTGCAAAGGTGATGATCGGGAAGAAACTCAGAGACCTCGGCTATATGGAGAGAGAGATCCAGCATGTCGCGGTCAAAGAGGTGCTGCTTCCCTTCAACAAGCTCAGCGGGGTTGACACCATGCTGGGACCCGAGATGAAGAGTACCGGAGAGGTCATGGGGATTGACTACGACTTCGGACTTGCATTCTACAAGGCCTGCATATCGGCGGACAACGAACTACCCCTCAAAGGAAATGTCTTCATCTCGGTAAACATGGAGCAGAAGAGCGAAGTGATTCCCATTGCCCAAAAGTTACAAGACCTCGGACTCACCCTGTACGGGACCGAAGGAACCGTGGATTACCTCCATGAAGCAGGCGTGGAGGCAAATCTGGTACGGAAGGTGCAGGAAGGCTCCCCCAACGTCCTTGACATGATGCACCACGGCGAGATCCGGCTGATCATCAACACGCCCCAGGACAAGCAGTCACGCCAGGATCATTACCAGATCATGCGTGCGGCAGTGGACTTCCAGATACCCTATATCACCACCCTTCAGGCAGCGCGGGCTGCTGCACTTGCCATTGATGCCATCAAACGCGAAAAGATGACCCTTGAGCCAATCAGCCATTATCTGAAGTAATTGAGGGGGTATTGACGATATCTCCCCGATATTGGCTTTTTTTTTATTTTCTGACAAATCCCGCCATATACCGGCCTCTCATGGCTTATGGAAAAATACCCACAATAATTGAATATCCTTAAATACCGAAATAACCAAAAAACATGCATGAAGAAATTATTTGTTGTTCTTGCGATCCTGTTCATCGGGATCCTGCTTGCGGGATGCACATCCCAGCCGGCAGCACCCGTGGCCACCCCAACTGCCACTGATGTTCCAACGGTTGTTCCAACCGCCGTTCCAACGGCTGAACCAACCAAGGACGTTGTTGTTGTTGTTGTCAACAAGACCGTTACTGCAACACCCACGGCTACGCCAACCCCTGCACCCACGCATGCAGTGACCATCAGTGGATCTCAGGTTCTTCCGAGTACAAGTTTCACCGTGAAGGCCGGAACAAAAGTAGTTTGGACGAACATCGATCCCTACAGGCCACACTCAATTCAGGCAATAGATGTAATTACCGGAGGATACTTCGGGGGAATGAACGAGGTTGTACTTCCGTACGGTGAGGCATTTGCAGTCACCTTTGATAAGGCCGGATCCTACGATTATACAACAGTCTATTACCCGGTATTACCCGGCAGAATTACCGTTGTATAAGAAAACAATACCCGGTTCAGGATGCAATAACCTGAACAACTACCCTATTTTATCTCTATTCTCACGATTACCTCCAACCTATCAATAATCAGGTTTTCATCACATTCAACCCTGAACATATATGCAGTATCCACCCCAATGTCTAATACAAGGTAAAATCAGGAGTATACCATGGGAAAAGGCACCATAGTTCTTGCATATTCCGGCGGGCTCGACACCTCAATCTGTATCCCGCTCTTAAAAGAGAGGTATGACTACGACCGTGTCGTAACCGTAGCGGTGAACGTCGGCCAGCGTGACGAAGAGATTGATATGGCCACAAAGAAGGGCAAAAAACTCGCTGACCGCCACTACACCATCGATGCCCGAGAACAGTTTGTAGCCGGACACATCTTCCCCGCAATACGGGCAAACGGATCCTACGAGGGATATCCCATGGGAACCTCCCTTGCCCGCCCCCTGATTGCCGAAGAGGTCGTAAAGATTGCGAAGAAAGAGAAGGCAACCGCGATCGGGCACGGGTGCACCGGCAAAGGAAACGACCAGCTCCGGTTTGACTTCATCATCCGTGCTGCCGGTCTTGAGGTTGTCGCCCCCATACGCGAACTCAACCTCACCCGGGACTGGGAGATCGATTATGCAAAAAAGCATAATATCCCGGTACCGGTCAAGAAAGACAAACCATGGAGCATGGACGAGAACTGCTGGAGCAGGAGTATCGAAGGAGGCAGGCTCGAAGATCCCGCATACCATCCCCCGGAAGAGATCTACCTCTGGACCGTATCTCCTGAGAACGCACCGGCAAAACCGGAGAAGATCACCCTTACCTTTGAAGAGGGCATCCCCGTTGCCATCAATAAAAAGAAGTATCCCGGGTACGAGTTGATCCAGAAACTCAATGTCATGGCCGGAAAG
>Ga0209098_1000197_pt1 | contig 67849 bp, 58 predicted proteins | sample AD_JPNHW1_MetaG_FD_184429 | JGI IMG/M metagenome (GOLD analysis project Ga0209098, IMG submission 184429) | Active sludge microbial communities of municipal wastewater-treating anaerobic digesters from Japan - AD_JPNHW1_MetaG (SPAdes) (version 2) | ecosystem: Engineered > Bioreactor > Anaerobic...
TCAACAAGATCCGCAAGATGATCTTCGGCGACGCCCTGCGCTTCTGCGTGGGCGGCGGCGCCCTCCTCGACGTGAAGCAGCAGGAGTTCTTCGCGGCCTTCGGCCTGCCCGTCTACCAGGGCTACGGTCTCACCGAGGCGGCGCCCATCATCTCCTCCAACGCGCCCGCGAAGCACAAGTTCGGCTCCTCGGGCGTGGTCGCCCCCTCCGTCGAGTGCACGATCCGCAGGCCCGACGGCTCCATCTGCGCGGTGGGCGAAACCGGAGAGATCGTCATCCGGGGCGGCAACGTGATGAAGGGCTATTTCAAGAATCCCGAGGCCAGCGCCCAGGCCCTCCGCGACGGCTGGCTCTGGTCCGGCGACCTCGCCTACTACGACGAGGATGGCTTCCTCGTCGTGGTCGGCCGCGAGAAGGCCCTCCTCATCGCGGAGGACGGCGAGAAGTACAGCCCCGAGGACATCGAGGAGGCCGTCACCTTCTCGACCGACGTGATCGACCAGATCATGGTCTACTGCGACCACAAAAAATACACGGTTGCCCTCGTCACCCTCGAGGACTCCAAGGTGAAGCGCCTCGTCAGGGAGAAGGGCATCACGACGGCCTCCGCCCTCCTCGATGCCCTCAAGGCCGAGTTCTACCTCTTCCGCTCCGACCCCAAGGCCAAGAAGGTCCAGGGCACCTGGGTGCCCGCGGCCTTCGAGATCGTTCCCGAGGCCTGGAACGACCGCAACGGCACCGTCAACTCGACCATGAAGATCGTTCGTCACAAGATCGCCCAGGTGAACAAGGATCTCATCGACTACGCCTACACGCCCGAGGGCTCGCGCACCGAGAACGCGAGGAACCTCGAGACGCTGAAGAGGCTCTACAAGCTGGACTGACATACAGCGAGGGCGGACGCGTTGGCCGCTGCAGCAGCCGCGGCCCTGCGTTCAGCCCGGTCATCGCAGTCGTGATGGCTGCTACGGCGAGGCCCGTCTCCCGAGCGGAGGCGGGCCTTCTGTTTCTTCAATCCGCTATGGCCGCGAGGGTGACACATCTCCATAAAATGTCTCTATTCTCATGCATATCGTCATTATGACCATTTTCGTTCGACAAAGGGCGGCAACTGTACTACCCTTGTTGCGCATAACTGCCCGGAGGTTATATGCAACTGCGTACGAAACAATCGTTACTACTTGGCATTCCAATCGCCCTTGGCCTCTTCGCGACGGCTCTCGTCGTCATCACGCAGAGCCAGGCCAGCCTGACCAAGCTCTATGTCCAGGCTTCGGAACAGATAGCCCAGGCGCGGGCCGACGAGGTTTCCCGCTGGCTTCAGGGGAAGCTGGCCAGCGTCCAGCGCGGAGCAGCCGAAAGCGATGTGACCAGACTCGATGAAGCAGGCATCGTCAGTTACCTCGACTCGAGGAGCAAGGCCCTCGACCCCGAGGTGGAGATCGAATTCTTCGCGCGCCGGGATGGCTATTTCTGGACGACGAAGAAGGCGACAGGAAGCGTGGCCGACCGAGATTATTTCAAGGCCATTGTCGAGGGAGGGGCCGAGAGCTTCATAGGAAACGCGGTCATCTCCAAGTCGACAGGCAACTCCATCATCAATGTCGCGGCGGCCGTGAAGGGAGCCAAGGGTGAAACCACCGGAGTCTATGCGGCCTCGGTCGGTCTCGATACCCTCTCGGCCCTTGCCGGGAAAGTCAAGCTCGGTACCGAGGGCTACGCGGTAATCGTCGACGGCAACTATCTCCTCATCGCCCATCCGAATGAGGATTACCGGATGAAGGTATCCTTCAAGGATCCCGCCAAGCTCGGCTACAAGGGCCTCGAGCCCGGCGTCGTCAAGATCGGGAAGGGCGAGGCCGGAAGCCAGGTATACCGCGACGAAAAAGGCCGCGAAAAGCTTTTCGTCTTTGCGCCGATCAGCGGGACCCCGGGCTGGGCCTTCGGCATCATCGTGCCGATGTCCGACGTCCGGGCCTCCGCAGACACGCTGGGACGGATCCTCGTCTTCGTCTCGCTGGCCGTCCTCCTGATCCTCCTCCTCATCATCGTCATCATCGTCGACCGCCTCGTGAAACCCATCGGTTTCGTGACCGGCGCTATCAGCGTCTTCGCTTCGGGCGATCTTTCCCTCAAGGGCATCGACCCGAAGACCCGCGATGCCATCGTGGCCCGTACCGACGAGCTCGGCCAGATGGGCCGCGCCCTCGATACGCTCTACGCGAAGCTCCTCGAGTTCGTCTCCGCGGTGAAGAGCGCTTCGAACCAGGTGGCGAGCGGTTCGCAGGCCATCAGCGAGACGAGCCAGCAGATGTCCCAGGGCGCGACCGAACAGGCCGCGAGCGCCGAGGAGGTTTCCGCGAGCCTCGAGGAGGCGGCCGCCACCACGCATTCGAACGCGGACAACGCAGGCCAGACCGAAGCCATAGCCGTGAAGGCCGCCGCGAGCGCGGAGAAGGCCGACGTGGCCGTGAGCGAGGCCATAGCCGCCATGAAGGAGATCGCGAGCCGCATCTCCATCATCGAGGAGATAGCCCGGCAAACGAACCTCCTCGCCCTCAACGCGGCCATCGAGGCGGCGCGGGCCGGCGAGGCGGGCAAGGGCTTCGCTGTCGTCGCGAGCGAGGTACGCAAGCTGGCTGAACGCAGCCAGACGGCGGCCGCCGAGATCTCCGCGCTCTCCGCGAAGAGCGGCGCCCTCTCCGACCAGGCCGGAGCGTTGGTCGGCGAGACCATCCCCGCGATCAAGCAGACGGCCGACCTCGTACGCGAGATCGCTGCCTCGAGCGCCGAGCAGAAGGCCGGCATGGACCAGATAGCCAAGGCCATCGGCCAGCTCGACGGCGTGATCCAGTCCAATGCCTCGGCGAGCGAGGAGCTCGCGGGCATGTCCGAGGAGCTTGCCGCCCAGGCCGTCAACCTCAGGGAGACGGCGAGCTACTTCCATGGCGACGGCAGCGAGGAAACGCAGCCGGCTGCCGCTCCGCGGCCGGCTGCGCCGGCCGTGGAGCCTGCAGTACGGCAGCCGGCCGCCCCCAAGGGCCGTATCGCCGCCACGTCGGCGGCGTCGCGCAATGCCGCGACCGCCATCGTGCCTCGCAAGGATGAAAGCGACGCGGATTTCGAGGAATTCTAGGTCCGCATTGGCCGTGCAGTCTTATTTGAGCAAGCAGGGAGCCGCCCACCGGGGCGGCTCCCTTTTTTCAAGGCCTCTGGGCTTCGACGAAATGGCGAGCGGTCTCTTCCCATGAGGCTACGATCGCCGTGGCTTCCCTCTGCAGGTCCGGGAGCCGGGCCGGGGAGGCCCCAACCGCTTTTCCACGGTAGAGTGCGAGGGCGGTTCGCGTTATGCGCTCGAGCTCTGCCTGGGCAGCGTCCCGCGCGGAGACGAAGGCCGGATCCCGCGAGAGGGCGGCGTTGCGCCGGTCCCTCGTCCATTCGCGGTGACTCTTCCAGTATTCGATTGCAGAAGCGGCGCCTTCGGCATAATCGTAGTCTGTCCACAGGGGGATGAAGCTTCCCCCCGCGAGGAGGATGGGCTTGAAGAGCGATACGCAGGGAAGGGAGGAGCCCGAGAACCAGAGCACGCAGGCGTCGGTATCGTCCGGCCAGGAGACGGCCATGCTGGCGGTGGTCGCGTTGTTCACCGGGAAGCCGCCCTCATGCACGCAGGGCGAGGCCAGGCTGCCGCGGCGGCCCGGGATGTAGCGGCCATGTTGCCTCAGGGCCGAGAGCAGGACGGAGAGGTCGGGACTGGATGCGGGGCCGGGCGCCCCATGGGCCGCCGCGCCGGCTCCCGCGCCGGTCTCCGGCACTGCTGCCCTTTTTCCCAGGCCGCGCTCCATGGCCTCCCGGGTGAGGTGCTTCCGCGTGTCGCCGTGCGTGAAGGCCAGGTAGAGGGGGTTCTGGACGAAGGAGCGCCAGGAGCCGTGTCCGCGGCCGGCCCCTGCGAGGGCTGCCGCCGTGTCGACATCCACGGCGTCCCAGTCGCGTTCGAGGGAATAGCAGTTCGAGATGGATGCCATGCCTTCGACGCGCTTCCTGGCCCAGCGATGCCCCGCGGTCTCGACGATCCACGCGCCCCTTCGGTCGGCCACGAGGTAGCTGTTGTCGTAGTAGAGCTTGCCGTGGTAGGCGCCGTTGCCACCCTGGACATGGCCTTCAACGAAGGAACAGATGTAGTCCGCGGCTTCATCGGCGCTGGCGCAGGCGACGAGGGCGGCCCTGAGGAGATCCATGCCGAGGATGCCGTCCTTCGCGGGCGGGCGCCGGGGAAAGACCGCCTCGTTGCCGATGGCAAGGCCCGCATCGTTGAGGCCCATCTCGCCGCCCTCCATCCACGAGGGGCGCGAGAGGGCGCAGGCATGGCGCGCAGCGTCCGCCGGGAAGGCGCGCCCTCCAATCACGAGCGGCGAACCCTGCGGCGCCGCGGGGACGAGGCAGAGTGACTGCGGCTCGTCGGGCGAGCGGTCGGAGTTCTTGGCGAACCAGGGGCCGCTGCGCCGCGCGCCGCCGGCCGCGAGGCCCGCGGCCGGCGAGGCCGCGTTCGCGTACATGGTATCGCACATCGCGCATTCCCCCTTGCCGGCCGGCTCGGCCTAGACGCTTTTCGAATAGAGGTCGATGTCTTCGCGGTAGGTCCAGCCGGCTGACTTCCAGAAGGCGGTGCCGAGCTCGTTGCCAGCGATGACCATGAGGTGGGCCTTCTCCACGCCCTGGGCCTTGAGGGCGGCCATGGCGGAGTCGGCGAGCCTGGTCCCAAGGCCCTGGCGGCGTATCGACATGTCCACGGCAAGGTGGTAGAGGTAGCCCCGCCGCGTGTCGCTGCCGCAGAGGATGGTGCCTACGAGGCCCTTCCCGGAACGATCCTCCGCGACGAAGGAGAGGCCCGGGTTGCGGGCGACGAAGGACGTTATGCGCTCGCGCGAGTCGGCGTCGGAAAGCCCCATGCCCGGGGTCCTCTTCCAGAGGGCGATGGCGGCATCGTAGTCCGCCGGGAGGAACTCCCTGATCTCGATGTCCATGCAGGGCTCCTTTCAGTGCTCAAGCGGAAGTGTCATGACGGTCCTGTAGGACCGGAAGCCAAGGCTTTCATAGAGGGGCCTTCCGTCGTCGGTGGGGTGGAGGACGAGGCGCCTGAGGCCCCTCCTCCTGCCTTCCTCGATGGCGAGGTCGAGGAGGGCGCGGGAGATGCCGCGCCTTCGGTAAGCGGGTTTCGTGTAGACGCTCATGATGTAGCCGTCGGCGGCACCGGCGGATCCGGGGCCGGGGGCTCTGTCCCTGCGGATGGGATCCATCCTGAGGGCCGCGCTCGCCACCGCCTCGTCGCCGTCGAAGCAGAGCCAGGCGAGGAGCTTTCCGCGGGCCATGCTCCTTCCGAAGTAGGAGGAGAGGCCCGAAAGCCAGTCTTCCTCGTCGGGGAGGCCGCCATTCTTGACGATCCGCATGAACTCGAGGCGGAGGGCCGCAAGGATGGCGGCGTCAGCCGGTTCCGCCCTGCGGATTGCCAGTCCCGTCAGGAGACTATGCCCGGGCCGCGCCCGCTGCAGTCGCGTCACGGCGCCGGCGGTAGTCCTCGAGGGCGAGCTCGAGGTGGATGCCGTCGGAGTCGCGTCTCGTTTCCCTGAAGCCGCGGACCTTGAGCCATTCCGCGGTCCGCTGGTTGACTGGCGCTATGCAGTCCTCCATGACGAGGCCGCCGAAGACCTCGAAGTACTGCTCGAGGAGGAGTTCGAGGGCTTCGGTGCCGAGGCCCTTGCCGCGGTGTCTGGCCCGGATCTTGAGGTTGAGCCTGGCCCGCTTCACCGTGATGTCGGAATACTCGAAGCTCGCCTCGCCGAAGCACTCGCTGTTCTCGGTGTCGAGGATGAGGTAGTACTCGTTCTCGTACTGGCGGTCCTCGAAGAGGTCCGCCCACCAGGCGAGATACTGCTCCCGGCTGATCGGAACCACGCCGCCGATGTCGCGCATTGTGTCGGGATCTTCCCAGATGCACTGGACGTTTTCGTGGTCCTCGCGCGTCGGCATGACCAGGTTGAGCTTCTTGCCGGTTATCATCTAGTCCTCCGCGGATTGTTTACCTTGCGTCGCGCATCGTCCCGACTGGACGGTGTAGGGACGATACCCGTCAATCCTCGCATTGCTTGGCCTTCAGGTCAAGCTATGAAAAGCAGCATATCCTTGCCTGCCGCGGCGCAGCGGGAGAAGAAGGCCCTGAGGACGCCGAAATTATACTCGAGGTAGTTGAAATCCTCCTCGTCCTCGTAGCAGGGATAGACCTCGGGGTTGCCAAGGACCCCTTCCCGGAAGAGTCCCCTGAGGCCGTCGAAGTCGACGGTTTCAAGGTCGGCGGCTGCCGACCTCACTTCGTCGGGTGTCAAGGTCCGCGCGGGTCCGAAGCCCGCGTCCTCCTCGCCCAGGGCCTTCCCGCCCAGGATCGGGTCGATCTCGCCCTGCCCGGGCCCTTCCTTGCCCCCGAGGAGGAGGTAGCGGAGGCCGGCCCAGGCCTTGTCGATGTCGATGCAGCGCTCCTCCTCGAGGACAATCCTCGAGAGGAAGGCCTCCATCTCGATGGAGCCATCGAGGAGTCCCTTGAGCTCCTCCCCGTCCAGCATGGCAAAGTAGCCGATCATCTTCCATCTCTCCTATCGCAGTTCATGCTTGCCCGAAATCCTGTAATCGTAGGCGTCGAGGAATTCCGCCGTGCTTCCGGCATGGGACCAGAGTCGCGCGAGGTACTTGAGCTCCGCCTCGAAGGGGTCGCGGTAGGCGGGCAGGTCGGCGAGGAACTCGGCGTTTCGACGCAGCGTCGCGAGCCAGTCGGGAGCGCCGAGGCTCGAATGGAGGGCGGCGATCTCCGCCGTCAGCCGCCCCGCGCCTTCCTCGCCCGCGAAATAGCGGCGTGCGAGGTCGGCTATCCTTCGTCCGGCCCAGAACTCGTCTTCCGATGGATCGTTTCCCAGCAGGCTCTCGACGAGCTGCCTTGCCGCCTTCCCGTCCTTCCGGTCCGCGGCTGCCAGCGCGGACAGACCTTCGTCAGCCCCGTCCTTTCCGATTGCTCCCGCCGCCCAGTCGATGCAGCCCGAGAAATCCTTCCCGAGCAGCCTGGCCTCCATGTAGGCATCCCGAAGGCCTTCGTACTTTTTTACCATGGCGCGCTCCGACGGGCAATGCCGTCAACTTTTTCAATGATCGGGCCATCCTTGCGATGTACCGATGCACTGAAGTATAGCGCCTCCATGGCTGGCGCGGGAGAGCGAGAGACGGCAGGCTCAGTCCTCGACCTCGTTCTTGAGGACAATGTCGAAGAATCCGAGGAAGGAGACCGCCTCGGGAAGGTCGAAGACCGCCTTCCGCACGTTGTTCGTGCGGGGATCGATGGCGTAGCCCCTGGCCCGCCTGAACGAGGCAGCCTGGAGATCGGCCTTGTGGAAGAGAGTGTTGCGGAAGCTCGAGCCCTCGAAATTCGCCTCCCTGAGGTAGCAATCCTGGAAGGTGCAACGATCGATCTCGCAGTCGATGAAGGCCATGCCCTTCATCTTGAGCTCGCCGAAGTTGCAGTCCCGGAGGAGGCAGGAGGCGAGGCGGAAATCCAGGGCCATCTGGTCGAGGTGGTAGAAGTTGAGCCCGGCCAGCTTGCAGCCCGTGAAGCCTGCCGCGAGGAAGCGGGCGTTGTTGATGCGGCTGTTGCTGAAGTTGCAGCCGGAGAAGGAACAGTCGTCGAAGGAGGCCCGCTCGAGGTCGGCGCCGGTGAAATCGCAGCCCTCGAATTCGCATGCCGTGAATTCCCTGCCCGAGAGGTCCGCCCCGGCGAAGGAGCGATGCGCGAATGCCTCGCTCGAGAAGGAATCGCCTGCGAGGACATTGTCCGAGGCGACGGCCGGGTCGCCTGCCCTTCCGTCGCGTTCAGGAGATGACATTGGCAAGCGCCTCCTCGGTCCTGTCCCAGAGCTCCCTGCGCCGCTCGGCCGAGCGGGCACGGGGCGGGACGAGTATACGCCTGCGGTTGCGGTAGTAGCCTCCGCTCTCGAATTCGCCGTCGGTCGCCTTCGCAACGGCGAGGCAGGGCCTGGCGCCGCCCTCGTTCCCCTGGATGAGGGGGCGGAAGAGGGCGTCGGTGAGGGGGTCGAACCAACGGTGGAGAGTGATCATCTTCGTGTTCGTCACGCCGGGATCGACGGCGTTGACGCGGATTCCCCTGTCGGCGATGCGGGCGGCCAGCTCCTCGGTGAACATGAGGAGGGCCAGCTTCGAATCGGCATAGGCCTGGATGGGATGGTAGGGCGTATCCGGGGCCGGGGCGAAGTCCTCGACGAGGCGGCCTACCCTGAAGGCGGACGAGCAGGTGTTGATGATCTTGCCCGAGTCGCGCCTCACGCGGGGCAGGAGGCGCTTCGTCAGGAGGACAGGGCCGAGATAGTTCACCGCCATGGCAAGCTCGAAGCCTTCGGGACTGAGGGTGAAGCGGTCTGGGAGGACGCCGGCATTGTTGACGAGGATATCGATGGTCCGGCCCTCGGCCTCAAGCTCCCCGGCGAGGCGGAGGATCGAGTCGAAGCGCGAAAGATCGAGTTCCCGGCCTTCGAGCCGGCCCTGGGCGCCGACTTGGCGTAGCTCATCGCAGGTGGCCCTTGCCGCCTCGATACTACGGCAGGCGAGGATGAGGTCGAAGCCTTCGGCGGCCAGGCCCGAGGCTATCGCCCTGCCAATGCCGCGGTTCGCTCCCGTGATGAGGACTGTCCTGCTTCCCACGATGCTTCCTTCCCGTCCCGGGCATCTGCCGCGGGGACGGATCGAAGGAGGATAGTGCCCTGTGTCAAGGGAGGGCAAGCGGATCCTGGGCAGATCGGGGAGAAGGAATTCGGGCGGGAAGGCTGCTCAGGCCGGGAGCCAGTCGAGCTTGAAGACGGTCCGGGCCGCAGGATCGCAGCCTGCATCCTCGAAGAGGTCATGGAAGATGCGGTCCGCATTTGCGGGATCGACGGCGAGGAAGGCCTTGCCCCTGTCGCGGAGTTCCCAGGCAAGATAGTCGAAGAGATCGACGGCTACGGGATCATGGCTTTGGGGAGAGAGGAGGCTCAGGCCCGCAAGGCTCGAGCCCCGGTCGGAAACCGGGGAAGCGAGGGCGCACGCGATGATGCTCTCGTCGGCCTGGGATACGGCGAAAAGCTCGACGTTCCGAAGGTCGATGCCGCCGAGGGCGGGGAAGGCTTCCAGTATATGACGCCTGTCTTCCTCGTTCTCGACAATATGACTTGTAATATACATGCCTTTTAGTACTCCGCCCGGGACTACCCGGGCAATATTATTCATTATCGGAGGGCTATCCCCTCCACACTATATGATAAATACAATATATCCAGAAAGTATACAGACTTCCAGCCGCCCGTCCAGCCCCTTTTTTCATGCATTGACGCGCCGGTTCGCGCCTCTCTATACTGGCATCATGATCCATGATTTTCACGATGTCCGCAATACCGGCCTCGGCAATAATCGCCCCTCCAATGAAGGGCGCCGTGCCGTCGTGTAGGCTGAAGGACACGATAGCAAGGACGGCGCCCGATGAGGCGCCGTTTTTATTTTTGGCGGAACCATAGCCGCCAGGGGAGGATGAGATGCGCGGGATGGTAACAGCAATCCGGCCGCAGGCGCGGGCATTCACGGCCGCCGGCTCCGGTTTCGACACGCTCCTCAATAACAACTCCAACAATCCTCACCCGGCCTAGGATCCACGCATACGCATTGGAACCAGGGCCGGCCGTTTGCGCCGGCCTTTTTATTTCCCGAACACCAGGCAAAAGGAGAACCATGATGACCAGGACCATCGATCTCAAGGACAGGATCGGCGAGGAAGCGGAGCTACGGGGCTGGCTCCTCTCACGACAGGACAGGGGGAAGGTCGTCTTCCTCACCCTCCGTGACGGATCAGGTGTCGCACAACTCGTCTGCGAACGGGCTAAGCTCGACGCGGGGCTTTTCGCCCGTCTCGGGAGCCTCCCCCTCGAGACGCCCGTGACGGCTCGAGGCCGCGTGGCCGCGGTCCCAATGCGCGCCGCCCCCCAGGGGACCGGTGCGGCCGCGGCGGCGCAGCCCGAACTCCATGTGGAGTCCCTCGACCTCGGCACCTCGACGCCCGACTACCCCATCGGCAGGAAGGAGCACGGGCCCGACTTCCTCATGGAACAGCGCCACCTCTGGATCAGGGCCCCGCGCGAGGCGGCCATCCTCCGCGTGAGGTCCTCCCTCGAATTCGCCTGCACCGAGTTCCTCCACCGCGAGGGTTTCGTGCGCTTCGACGCGCCCCTCATGACGCCCACGGCCTGCGAGGGCACGACGGAGCTTTTCGAGGTGGATTATTTCGGGAAGAGCGCCTACCTCTCGCAGAGCGGCCAGCTCTATTCGGAAGCGGGCATCGCGGCCCTGGAGCGTGTCTACAGCTTCGGGCCCTGCTTCAGGGCGGAGAAGTCCAACACGAGGCGCCACCTCACCGAATTCTGGGGCGTCGAGCCGGAGATGGCCTACGTGGACGCGGAGGCCAACATGGCATTCCAGGAGCGCTTCATCCGAGCCGTCCTCGCGAAGGTGGCAGACGAGAGGGCGGACGATCTCGTGTCGCTGGGACGCGATCCCGCAGGGCTCTCCTTCGGCGGAAGCCCCTTCCCGATTGTCCTCTATGACGAGGCCCTTGCCATGCTCTCGAAGCTCGGCCGGACGGTGTCCTGGGGCGAGGACCTCTCGGTCGAGGACGAGGAGGCCCTCACGGGGCAGTTCGACCGTCCCTTCTTCATCTACAAGTACCCGGTGCAATGCCGGGCCTTCTACATCGAGCCTGATCCCGCGCGGCCCGAGCTCGCCCTCTCGAGCGACTGCCTCATGCACGGCGGCTTCGGCGAGATCATCACGGGAGGGCAGAGGGCGAGCGACCACGATTTTCTCGTGTCGCGCATCGTGGAGCACGGTCTCAGGCTCGAGGACTTCGGCTGGTACCTCGACCTGCGGAAGTACGGTTCTGTCATGCATTCGGGCTTCGGCATGGGGATCGAGAGGATGCTCAGGTGGATCTGCGGCCTGCACCACATCAGGGAGGCCATACCCTTCGCGCGGACGCCGCTTCGTTTCGCCCCTTGAACAGTGTCACGAAGCTTTGATTTTTGTTAAATCGTTATACGGGAAGTGATTATGCGTTTCTTGCCACGCTGCCGCGGCAGGATGAGAAAGCCAGTACTACATCAAAGCTTCGTGACACTACCTTCAGCCCGCGGGATGGCCGACGATGCGGCCGATCCGTTCGCGGCCTTCGGTCGTGCGCCAGCCGTCCCGCGCGTTGAAGTAGAGGTACCAGATGCCCGTGGCCGCGTCTTCGCGGCAGTCGCAGGCGTAGACGTGGGAACTCGTCCAGCCTGTAGCTGGCGCTATGAGGGGTTCGCGCCTCGCGTCCTCCCAACGGAGGCCGTCTTCCGACCTGAGGAGGAATATGGCCGAGCGGGATTTGCCCTGTCCGTCGCGGTAGATCTTGTTCTGGAGGCCGATGAAGCCGTCCTCGAGGACGAGGACCTTGATCGAGCCGGCGCCGAGGACGCCGGGGAGGCTGTCCCTCGCCGGGTCGATGACGGGCGAAGGATCTGGGACGAAGGGCCCGTTGGGCGACTTCCCTCGGGAGAGTGCGATGTAGCGGGGCTCGCAGAAGCCGCAGTCCTCGATCCAGGCGAGGGAGGCCGAGTGGTAGAGGAGCCACTCGCCACCGGCCTCGATGAGGCAGGGATTGGAGACCGAGGCGCCGAGGGCGAGGTCCTGCTTCCAGGGGAGGTCGGGCTCGACGAGGGGCTCGCGGCCCGTCCAGGTGTCGAGGTTGTCGCTCCAGCTTGCCGCGATGCGCGACTTCCATGGCCGCTTCCAGGGCAGGGCCGAAAGGGGGAGGGCGAGGGGCGGATAGGCCTCGTAGAGGAGGGTGAAATCGGGGCTATCGCCCTGGCCGTCGTCGATGCGGCGCACGAAGGGGCGCATGGCGTTCCGCACGACGACGCCCCAGTCCCACCAGGCGAGGCCGTCGCTCGAGCTGAAGCGGTGAACGCCCCAGGCCGAGTGGGCGAAGAGCTCCCAGTTGCCGCGCGGAGATTCGGCCGGGAAGAGGAAGCTCGGGTCGGCGATGAGCGGGGAGAAGCGGGGCGGCTCGATGAGGGGGCCTTCGGGCTCGCTCCAGACGATCGACAGGAACTGCGGTACCTTCATGGCTCGATTATAGCGCGGGCTGCTCGACCGCGCCCGGCTCGTCTCGGGAATCTCTAGAAGAGGCCGAGCTGGGGATCGTCGGGCTTCGGCAACGTTGCGGCGAGTTCCGGCACGAGGCCTTCGAGCTCGGCGAGGAAGCGCGAGGGCGGGAAGGAGACCTCCCTGCCTCGGAAGTTCCGCGATCGGGCCCAGGAAAGGTGGAGACCTACGCGGGCCCGGGTCATGGCGACGTAGAGGAGTCGGCGCTCCTCCTCGATCCGGGCCGCGATATTTCCCTTCCCCGAGTCTTCGGGGGCGGCGGCCGCGCCAGTTCCTCCGCCGTCGAATACGGTGAAGGGCAGGATGCCGTCCTCGAGGCCCGCCACGAAGACATGGTCGAACTCGAGGCCCTTGGCCGCGTGAATGGTAAGTATTGATACTTTCTCGGTCCGAAGCTCGAGGCCGTCCTGGGGACTGGCCAGGGCCAGCGCATCGAGGAAGGCGGATGTCGAGGAGAAGGAGGCTGCCCGCATCGCGAGACGGTCCATGGCCTCGTGGGCTGCGGCCGTGCCCGCGGCGGTCGTCGGTCCCGACAGTATACCGAAGGCTGCCTTCACTGCCTCCGCCGGGGCGAGGCCCAGGAGCTTCGCCCTGAGGTCAAGGATGGCGGCCTGTTGCGCCGCTTCGAGGCCATCGGCGCTTTCGGGGGCGGCGGACATCGCGTCTCCGGGGCTGGCCGCAGCGCGAAGCAAGGCAAGGGCCGACCAGGCCGGTTCATCCTTCCACCAGGGGTTATCGCCCGCAATCTCGTAGGGAAGTCCATGGTCGAAGAGGGCCTTGCCGATGTCCGGCATGAGGGAGGCTGTCCGCACGAGGATGGCGCATTCGCCGAGGCCGCGGAGTCCCGAGTCACTGTCGTCTTCGACCACGCCCGAGTCGCGCGCGAAAAACCTTGTACCCGCGATGAGGCGGTCAATCTCTCGCGCTATCCCTTCGGCCTCGGACCTGCCCGTGGGATAGGAGGTAGTGGCGAGGGCGACGGCCCGGCCAGAGGACAGGAGCCTGGCGTCCACAAGGCGTCCTGCGGCCTCGATGATAGGCGCGGCGCAGCGGAAGCTCCGCTCGAGGCGGTAGACCCGGGCTTCCGGCCAGTCGACCGTGAAGCGGGAGATGAAGAGGGGATCGGAGCCCCTGAAGCCGTAGATGGACTGGTTGGGGTCGCCTATCGCGAAGAGGTTGCTCCCGGACGGGGCGAGGAGGCGAACGAGGGCGTACTGGGCGAAGTTCACGTCCTGGTACTCGTCCACGAAGACAGCCCGGTGTCGGTCGCGGCAGAAGGCGAGGAGGTCGGGCCTCGCGCAGAGGAGGCGCACCGTGCCGGCGACAAGGTCGTCGAAGTCGAGGCGGGTCGTCCGCCTGAGTGTCTCTCGATAGCCCGAATAGCCTTCCTCGAGATCGGCTTCGGCCTGCGGAATCCCGAGGTCCGAGGCGAGTCCGGCGAGACCTGCAGGCGCGGCGGAGCCGAGCCGGGGCGCCGCTTCGCCAGGGAGGAGGAGGAAGCGTTTGCGGGCCTCGATGTAGGCCCCGAGTCGGCGGGCCTTGGCGCTCGAGCCGGCGACGGCATCGAGGACCTTCGACCGCTCTTCCTCGTCGAGAAGGCCGAAGCCGTCGGGAAGGCCGGCTTCGACGGCATGCTCGCGGAGGAAACCGTTGCAGAAAGCGTGGAAGGTACCCGCGACCACCGCGGCGGCCCCCGCATCGCCGAGGCTCCGGCCGATGCGGTCGCGGAGTTCGCCCGCGGCTCGGTTCGTGAAGGTCAGGGCGAGAATGGAGCCGGGAACGAGTCCAGCGCTGACAAGGCGCTCGATCCTCAGGGCGAGGACAGCGGTCTTGCCCGTGCCGGGGCCGGCCAGAACGAGGGCTGGGCCATCGCCATGGGCAACGGCCTGCTCCTGGGCGGGATCGAGCTTGAAGGCAGTCGGCGCGCAGCCGGCATCGCCTGTGGCGGGCGCGGCAGCGGCCGGATCGGGGGTGGCGCCGTCCAGGGCTTCCGTGCGGTTCCGGACAACGCGGCGTTTGCCGGCTCGCGCGGGTACATGTTTGGGGGCGGCGCACCTCGCGGCCGCATCGCCCTGGGTATCTTCCGCGACGAAGAGGGATGCGCTCGAATGCGGCTCGGGCCTTTCGCCCGGCGCGAAGGCCCGGATCACCCCGTACTCGCCATCGTAGCCCGGAGTGATGGAGACCTTGCCTGACCGCATCCGCTCCACGGCGAGGGCGAGGAGTTCGCCCGGCACCCCGGGCACGGAAAGCCTGTCGATCTCCGCGACCGGGCGGTCGAGGAGAAGGCCGAATTCGCTCCCCGCTTTTTCGATCAGGGCGCCATAGGCCGCCGCGACCTTCTTCGAGCCCTCGCCCGAATCGAGGAGTTCGGAGAGGACTTCCTTGAGGGGGATGAGGGAATGGTAGGGGCGGCGGTTCGAGGACCAGCCCGCGGCATCGGCGGCGTCCGGCCAGGGCGCCGACTCGTCCACGGGGCGGTCCGCGAGCTCGGCCACGCGGCGGAGGACGCCCGGTGTCAGGGTCTTGCCGCAGACCGGGCAGATGCCGCCATGTTGTGCGCTCTCCTCGGGCGAGAGGACGATGCCGCAGGCCCGGTGGCCGTCCCAATGGTACTTGCCCTCCTTGGGGAAGAACTCGACGGTGCCGAGGAGGCCGCGGCCGGGCTCGCCGCGCGCGGACAGGGCGGCCGCGAGCCCGGCGAAAGAGGGTTCGGCCTCGAGGATATTGGCCTCCCGGCCCAGCTTCTCGGGCGAATGCGCATCGGAGTCCGAGATGATGGAAAAGCGGTCGAGGGCGCTCACCGCCCAGTTCATCGGCGGGTTCGAGGAGAGGCCCGTCTCTATCGCAGGAATGCGCAAGGCGAGGTCTCCGTAGCACTCCTCGATCGAGTCGAAGCCCGAGCGGGCGCCGAGGGCCGAGAACCAGGGAGTCCAGATATGGGCGGGCACGAGGATTGAACGCTCGTCCGCGTCGAGGAGGAGGCTGAAGAGGTCGCGCGAGTCGATACCGAGGATGGGCCTGCCGTCCGAGGCGATGTTGCCGACGCGTTCGAGCCTCGACTGGAAGGCCGCGGCGGCCTCGAAGCCCGGCAGGAGGACGAGGTGGTGGACCTTGCGTGTCCTGCCGCTGCGGCTGTAGATCGTGCTGATCTCGCCCGTGAGCACAAACCGCACATCGCGTGATCCGGGCTCGGGAAGGCCTTCGGCGAGGGCCTCTCCCCGATCGAACTCGCGTCGGATCTCGTCCTTCAGCCTGAAGAGGCCCTGCTCAGCGGGCTCGAGGGCTGCGCGGAGCTCCGAGAGCCAGGCGGGGTGGGTGCAGTCGCCCGTGCCGAGGAGGTCGATGCCCTTGATGCGGGCCCAGCGCTCGAGGCCGGGCGGCGTGAGCCTGGGGCTCGTGGCCAGGGAGTATCGGGAATGGATGTGGAGGTCCGCTACGAGGCGCATGGCCGATTCTAGGGCCGCCTTGGGCGGTGGGGCAAGGCTCCCGGTGTCACGAAGCTTTGACCGACAACGGCCTGATTCCATCAGCGGAAGGGGAATGCATTCGCGAGGATACTGGCCTGAGTCGAAGCAGCCCGCTAGGCTTCCGGTTTCTTGAAGGTCTTCCTGAGGACGGCTACGAGGGCCGCGAGGGAATGGCCCGACTGGACGGGGCGCCAGAGCTCCGAGAGGGCGTCGCTCCGCTCCTTCTCGAGCCATTTCGCGAGCGCCTGGGCCGCATCGTAATCATCGTCGTTGCCATGGGCGAGGCGGGCCATCATGGCCATCTCCGGGGGAGAGAACATGATATAGGCGCCGTTCTGGACGATATAGTAGCTCGAGCCGCTTTCGGAGCGTTCGATCCTGAGGGGAGAGGTTGCAGGCTTGCCCGTTCCAGGGGCCGCCGCAGCCATACTGTCCCTGAGGGCGTCGAGCCTGTCCGCTTCCATGTTGTAGAGGTGGACGCGGGCCTGCTCGAGGAGGAAGGCAAGGCCTTCGGCATCGAGCTTGCCGAGGATGGCCTTGAGTTCCTTGAGGAGCTGGGCCTTGGCTTCGTCTGCAGCCTTGGCTTGGGCCGCGCTCTCCGCCTTGCTCGCCTTTGTCTTGCCTTTGGGATTGGCCTGCTTTTCCTCCTTGACGGCGGCGACGGACCTACGTTTGGGGGAATCCCTGCGATCGGCCTCTCCACCTTCCTGGGCAGCCAGGGGAAAAGCGGGAAGCCCCTTGCGGCTTTTCTGGCGCGCTTCTTCCTTCATCGCGTCCCCGAGGTTCTTCACGAAAGCCTTGTCAACCGCCGCTTTCTTCTTCGCCATCATGGGCTCCTTGTGACGTGATACCGGGAATGTTGGCGGGCCATTCAGGTATGGTCCGAGGGAAAGTCGCATCGGGGCGCCGATTTCCCCGTCGCGGCCCTGATGATCCTCCAAACAATCCCGGGGGCATTCATCAAGCATATCGCATTTCTTGCCGGCAGGAGGATGGCTAGCCCAAGTCGGCCTTCACGGGACAGAATGGCGAAGCGCTCTGAGGGCGTACAGGCAAGGTAGAATGGCTGAAGACAGACGCATCGACATACTGGGACTCACGAGGCAGGCCTTCGAGGCCGAGGCGGGGCTTGGCCAGGGTAGGTCCAGGGCACTCGGCGCCCTCTACAAGGCCGTTCAGCTCGAGGGCCGTTTCGAGCCCGGCAGGATCGGCATCTCCCGCGAGGCGGCGGCCGGCCTTGAAGCCCGTTTCCGCCTGGGTCTCCTCGAGCCCGTCAAGGTTGTGGAAGAGGAAGGCCCACTCGGCGTGACCGCCAAGGCCCTCCTCCGACTTTCCGATGGCGAGTGCATCGAGTGCGTGCGCATTCCGGCCGGCCGCGCGCCGAAGGCCGCTGGCGCCGAGGCTATCGAAGCCGCGGGCGGTCACAGGGCCGCGGCCCCCGGTGCCGTCGCCAGTCAGGCCGGAGACCGCGAAGGTCCCGCCACGCTCTGCATCTCGTCGCAGGTCGGCTGCAGGATGGGATGCGCCTTCTGCGAGACGGGCCGCGGCGGCCTCGTCCGCAACCTCTCCGCCGCGGAGATCGTGGCCGAGCTCGTCACCGTGCGCGTCCTCCTCGGCTGGCGCATCTCCAACATAGTGTTCATGGGCATGGGCGAGCCCCTCGACAACTTCGAGCCGGTCTCGGGCGCCCTCGCCGTCTTCCTCGACCGCTCGGGCCACGGCTTCTCGCAGGAGTCCATCACCGTCTGCACGGTCGGCCTCGCCGAGGGCATCGGCCGGCTGCGGAGCCTCGGGCTGAAGCGCCTCAACCTTTCGGTGTCGCTCAACGCGCCCGATGACGGGTCGAGGTCGGCCCTCATGCCCGTGGACCGCGCCGTGCCCCTCGCCGTGCTCGCCGCGGCCCTCGCCGCCTATCCCCAGCGGAGGAACTTCGCCCTCGGCGTGAACTACTGCCTCATCCCCGGCCTCAACGACGGGCCCGGCGCGGCCGAGGGCGTGGCTGCCTTCCTGGCCAAGGCCGCGCCGCCGGGCCGCGCCCTCGTGAACCTCATACCCTACAACCCCGGGAGCGCTCCCATCGGCAGGGCTCCCGGCGAGGCCGAGATCGAGGCCTTCGAGGCAAGGCTCGTCGCCCTCGGCATCCAGGTGAAGCTAAGGGTGCCGAGGGGGCGCGGCCTCATGGCGGCCTGCGGCCAGCTCGGCCCGGCCGCGAAGCAGGGGGCCTGAGCCCGGAACATGAGGTGGTGTCGGGACAGCCATGTCCGGGCGCGTGCCCTCAGTGCGAGCGCTCCAGGAAGGACTTCGAGAAGATGTAGTCGGGGAGGGCCGCGAAGCTCGGCGAGCTGATCGTAACGACGGTGCGCCGGGACGGATCGAGGGCATCGACGTAGATGGCGGTACTCGCGATGGTCCGTCCTCCGACCCTGACATGGTTTGGATAGAGGATGTAGCGGATGAGGCGGCCCGAGGCCCCGAAGTACTCCTCCTTGAGGAGGAGGGCGTCGGACTTCCTGAGCCAGAGGCGAATCCTCGGATAGACCTGGACGCCTGACTCCTCAAGGGTGAGGATATCCATCTCATTGGCTCCGAGCCTGCCTGTCTCGATCCCCGAGACGCGGTAGGCCGCGGTGTAGGAGTCGGGCTCCATGTCGCCCGAGTCCATCTCAGAATCGCCCACCGCTTCCGACAGCACCCTGTGGACATAGGAGCCCGTCTCCGCGTCGAAGAACCAGAGGTTATCGTCGAGCCTCAGGTAGCCCTCGCCCTTTTCTGCGGCGGGCGAGAGGACGAGGGCCACGAGCTGGCGCTTCGAGTCGCGGCGGAAGAGGCGCATTGTCGAGGTTTTTGCTGTCCCGCTGCCGTCCGAGGTGGCAAGCGTGAGCTCGCAGGAGTAGTCAGAGCCGCCGAAATTCTTCTGCCCTTCCGCCGCGAGGAGGAGGGCCTGAGCGCGAGCGTCGACTCGGACCGCGGCCGCCGGCGATGTGGAGCCCGCTGCCGTGGTCTGAGCGCCGCCTGCCACAAGGGGGCAGGCGCCGAGAAATATGGCCGTCACGACGGCCCCGATCCTGTTTCCGTTCATGTCCTTCCTTCCTTGAAGTTCCGTGCGGCGCATGTCAGGCGATGCCTTCGCCGATGGCTGCGGCCGGTTCGATGCGGCTTGCCGCCCGTGCAGGCCCGCCCGCCCCGATGGCGGCCGCGAGGGTGGCCGCGGCAAGCGCGAGGAGGGGCATGGCGGGCTCGAACAGCGGCCTGAACCTTCCGCCATGCAGGTAGATCTGGATGCCGCCTCCCTGGGGGAGGGCGACGAGGCCGAGGAGGGCGAGGCCCGCTCCGCCGGCCGCGAGGCCGACAAGGCCTCCCGCGAAGCCCGTCATGATGGCCTCCAGCGCGACGAGGCGCCGCGCATCCTTCCTCGTCGCGCCCATGGCCCGGAGTGCGCCGAGCTCTTTCGGCCTCTCCATGACGAGCATCCTGAAGGAGCTCGAGACGCCGATAGCGGCAAGGCAGAGGATGACGGCGGCCAGGGCCCGGGCCGCGAGGAGGATGCCCTCGAGGATGTTGAGGGGAAAGAGTGCCAGGTCGCCCTGGCGGACGAGGAGGTAGGCCCGTCCTTCCCAGGCGAGCTTCCGGACAACGGGACCCGGATCCTGCAGGCGCAGGGGAGTTCCCTCGGCCTTTCCCTGGATGAGACGGATCGTCTTTGCGAGGGCGACCCCGGCTTCCGGCGTGGACGCGACGCCGTCCAGCGCGAGATAGCCGAATTCGCCTTCGGCGTATCCACGCAGGCGGTTCGCGGCCGCAAGGGAGAGCCAGACGCTGCCTTCGTCGACGAGTGCCGGCTCGTCCTCGACGGCCGCGACTTCGAAGGCCTCTATTGTGGCCCGGCCGCGGCAGTCCCGCGCTTCGAGGATGGCCTCGTAGCCCGGGCCGACGCCAAGGGCTGCCGCCGCTTTCTTCCCGATGACGATGCCGCGTCCGTCCGTGGCAGTCTTCCAGTCGCCGGCCACGACAGGAAGCGAGGCCAGGGTCGCGGCTTCGTCCGTGAAATCGAGGCCCTGGACCGAGGCGACCGCGCTCTTGCCGTGGGCCCGTAGCCTTCCCGTGAAGGCAGTCCGGCGGTGGGCGATCGAGCCCCCGGGCAGGGCGGAGAGGGCAGGCTCCAGGTCCTCCAAGGCAGAGAGCCCGACGAGGCGGCCCTTTTCCTCGCGCTCGAAGCCACAGAGGAAAGCAGACCCTCCGAGCCTGAGGCTGTAGAACTCGCGGACATTGCGCGCGGCGCCGGCGGCCGTCCCTTCGGCCAACGCGATGGCTGCAACAGCCGCGGCGAAGACAAGGATGGTCCCGCGGTTCCCCTTCCGTTCGCGGAAGGCCCGTTTGGCTGCGAGCTGTGCAAGATAGCTGAGTCTTTTCATGCTGTGTTCCTTTTCCTTGCGGCCCATGTTCTAGGCCTTCATGGCGACGGCCGGCTTGATGCGGAGGGCCCTGGCGGCAGCCGCGATGCAGGCCGGGCTGGCCGCGATGACGGCGACCGCGGCGGCCGCGACGATGTCCACGGGGTGGACGGGGATGACGAGGACACTCGAGGCGAAGACCTCGCGGACTGCCGGGTTGCCCACGGGCAGGCGCGCCGAGTCGATGAGGGCGATGATGGCAGCGGAGAGCCCCGCCCCGGCCAGCGCTCCGATCCCGGCCGCGAGGAGCCCTTCGAGGGCCATCCACCTGAAGACGAGGCCCCTGTCCGCGCCCATGGCCCGGATCGTGCCGATGGTCCTCGTCCTCGAGGCGGCGAGGATGGCGAGGGAGTTCGCGAGGACGAGGATGGCGAAGAGGGCGGCGAGGCCGATGGCGGCAAGGCTGATCGCCTTGAAGAGTCCCGCGCTCGCGGCGTAGCCGCTCGAGGCCTCGTCCCAGGCGAAGGCCTTCGCCCTGATGCCCTCCTTCTCGAAGGCCGCATCGAGGTTGCGGATCGTTTCGCGAACGTCCTTGCCCTGGCCGAGTTTCAGGCAGAGGTAGTGCCAGTTTCGGTTTATCCGGCCTTCGCCGTCCTCAGGCGCGGCGCCGGATCTGCCGGCAGCTGCCGCGGCCGCGATCGCAGCAGTCGCGCCGGGGTCCGCCGCCTCGGTCACGATGCCGGTCGACGCGAAGAGCGCGTCGTCGGTGCTGGCAAGGCCGGCGGCCGCGCCGCTGTCTGGCCCGGCGCCAGTCGCCGGGCCCGATGCAGCCTCCGTTTTCGGGCGCGTGCCACTCCGGGCCGCCGCGATATCGGCCTCGTCAAGGAGGAGGCGCGCGGCCGTGCCGGCTTCGAGGAAGACAAGGCGGTCGAGCTCGGAGACGCCGCCATCGTATCGATAGAGACCTGAGACGCGGAGGGAGCGCACGCCGAGGCCTGCGTCCTTGAGGGCCGTCGCCGTGAGGAGGCTGCCGGGGCCTATGGCCTTTCCTGCATTAGCGGAGAGCCTTTGCGCGAAGGGCTCGGAGAGGAGGATTTCTCCCTGCCCGGGCAGGACCGAGCCTGCGGTGAGGGCGTAGGGGAAGGCCGCCGTGCCGCTTTCATCTCCGCCCTGCGCGAAGCCGAGGCCCTCGGGCCCGAGGCCATAGGCTATCGCCATCTCCTCCTCGGCGAGGTCGGCGGGGATGATGGAAAGGTAGCCTGTGACGAGGCGTCGTGTGGCCACGGGCCCTGCCACCTCGCGGCAGATTTCTCCGATCCTCTCGGCCGAGGGCAGGAGGGCCTGCCGCTCGTTGCCCGTGATCGACATGGAGCCGAAAAGGGCGGCGCATTCGCCCGAGGCGACGACGACGTCGCCTGAGTAGTCCCTCGTAAGGAAATCGCGCGTGTTGACGGCTATGGCCGAGGCGGTCGCGATCGCGGCGAAGAGCGAGCCTGCAGCGAGGGCCGCGAGGAGGCCGATGAGGAGGCTCTTGGAGCCGGGGCGGCCGGCGTGGGTGGCGGCGAGGAAGAGGGCCGGGCTCATCGGCTCCCGCCTTCCTGGAGGCGGTCCTCCGCCACCCTGCCGTCGACGAGGCGGACGAGGCGCCGGGCCCTCGCCATGACGGCCGGATCGTGGGTGGAGATGACGAAGGTGACGCCCTGCTGCGCGTTGAGCGATTTCATGAGGTCCACGACCGAGGCGCCGGTCGCGGAATCGAGGTTGGCCGTCGGCTCGTCCGCGAGGATGAGGCGAGGCCGCGCGGCAAGCGCTCTCGCCACGGCCACGCGCTGCCTCTGCCCGCCCGAGAGCTCGCGGGGGAAACGCTTCCCGAGGCCGGAAAGGCCCACGGCATCGATGAGGGCCTCGAGGCCCTCCCCCTCGGCGCGCCTCCCCCTCCACTTCCCCGAGAGGCGCAGTGGGAGTTCTACGTTTTCGGCCACGGTCAGGGCGGGCACGAGGTTGAAGGACTGGAAAACGAAGCCGAGGCTTTCGTTCCTGAGCCGTGCGAGTTCCCTGTCTCCCAGTCCCGAGAGGTTCTTGCCTCCTATCTCCACCCTGCCTGCGCTCGGGCTGTCGAGGGCGCCCGCGATGTTGAGGAGAGTCGTCTTGCCCGAGCCCGAAGGCCCCGCGAGGGCCACGAATTCGCCGTTGCCGACCTTGAGCGATATGCCGGCCAAGGCGCGCATCCTGTTCGAGCCGAGTTCGTAGTCCTTCTCGACCTCGGCCATCTCGATGACGGAGTCCATCTTCCTTGAGTCCTTTCCGGGCCGGGAAGCCATGCCTTCCGGCCCGCATGAGGGACTCTAGGGCTGATCGATGGAGGGCGCCGATGGCGGCGAGGCGGGACTTATGGTTTTACGGGGAGGACATGCGGCCAGGGGACCCGGGACTTCCGGCTACCTTGTCTCCCGGGCATCCGTGCCGGGCGATTTCCGGCCGTATTCGAGGAGGATGTTGACGAGTTCGATGCGGTTCGCGGCCCCCGATTTGCGGTAGACCGAGGAAAGCCGCTTCTTGACCGCGGGCATGCTCACTCCGAGGGTAACGGAAATATCCTTGTAGCTCGAGCCCGTCGCGAGGAGCTCGAGGACCTCGGCCTCGCGGGCCGTGATGCCCGCCTCTTTGAGGAAGGCGTCGGGAACCTTCACGACGGCGCCTTCGGGGGCCTCGCCGGGGCCGAAGCCCAGGGAGAGGGCCGTGGCCGCGAGGTCCCAGGCGAGGAGGGCCGTGACGACCGAAAGCTCCCCCTGCGGGAAGCTGCCGGGGAAGAGGAAATATCTTCCGAGATAGCCGAGGACCACGAAGCCGAAGCCCAGGACAGAGAAGGCGATGCGTGCGATGCGCGGGCCGAGGCTTGCCTCGCGGAGGTCTGCGAGGGCCAGGGCGGAGGTGGCAAGGACGGCCAGGGAAGGCAGGGCCGCGAGGAGGTCGGCGAGGCGCCTGAGGGTCTCGGCCTTGGTCTCGAAGCCTGCGGGAAGAGCGAGTACGAGAATGAGGAAGCCGAGGGGCAGGGCCGCGAGGACGCCGCAGGCCGCGCCTGCGCGGCGGGGCAGGGCTCGGTTGAGCGCGTAGCTGTAGGACATCGGCACGTCCCAGACGAGGATGGCCTCGACGAAGAGGAGGATGGCCGACTCCATGATGGACACGCCGACGATGCGGGTCGCGAAGGTGGTGTCGTAGACCATGAGGAGATAGATGCAGAAATAGAGGCCCGCGGCGAGGATGCTGAGGAAGTAGTGGCGGATGGTCTTGCGGTAGCGCAGGAAGAAGAAGACCGCGACCGCGGCGGTGGCGAGGAGGATGAAGAGGGGGAAGAGCCAGAAATAGGCGATGGCGGGCCGCATGCGGAACCTTCAGTCCCGCGATATGCGCACGAGGACTTCCTTCGCACCTAGGCTGGCGGTGACGAGGAGCCGCCCCCGTCTCACCTCGCCCTCGCCGCCCTGGACCTCGTAGCCGAAACCGCGCGGATACTGGACCTCGGGGACGTAGATCTCCGTGGGCGCCGTGATCGCGTGGTCGGGCCTGTAGCGCAGGGTGAAGACGACCTTCGTGGTGTCGAAGCGCATCTCGAGGATCTCGCCGGCCGTGGCCATGGCGTAGGGCCGCACGAAGCCCCTCAAGGCCCTGCCGCCCCTGTCGATCGGGTCGCCCGTCTCGCTGCGGCCTGAGTCGTAGTCGTCGCGGCAGAAGATGGAGAGGTCCTCGCCGTTCCAGAGGTCGCCCCGGTCGTGGCGGTTGCCGGCGGTGTAGTTCCAGATCGTCGTGTCGATGAGGCTTTCGTCGACGGCATCATAATTGGCGGCGAGGGCCTTCTCCTGGAGGCTGTAGTCGCCCATACGGTAGGCCTTGGCCCCGTTCATGTCGAAGGGGATGCCGTACTCGCCGAGGAGGGCGGGGATGCCGCCCATCTTCTCGCGGCTCCAGGTCTTGATGTCGCACATCGCGCGTGCGAAGTAGCGGCGGACTGCCCTGGGGCCGAGGACGGGCTTTTCGGCGCGCGAGTCGAAGGCCATCCAGCCACGCCACTTCTTCGTGACGAGTGTAAGGTCGTCGTACCAGTGCGAGGCGTCGACCACGTTCTCCGGGTCGCCCTTGCCCCAGGTGGGCCGCCCGGCGCTCGGCACGCCCTCGACGAAGAGGGTGAAGCGGGCCGACTCGGGCGAGGCCGAGCGGACGGCCTTCGCGAAGTCCTTCATGAAGGGCTTGATGAAGGCATCGGCCGCCGAGAGGCCGCTGCGGTTCGCGAAGTGATCAGGCTTCCTCACCGCGGGCTTGCCGCCCTCGAGGTCCCATACGCCCGCGCGCCTCCAGATGCAGTCCACGCCGTCCTTCCAGGCGCGGACTCCCTCGGCGCCGAGGCGGGCCATGCCCACCTTGCCGCGCTGGAGGCCCTTGATCCCGATGATCTCGACGTCCTGCGGCAGGCCCTCGCCCGCGAGCATGGCCTCCCAGGGAGTCGGCGTGATGCCCATGGAAGTCCCTGAACCGCGGTGATGCACGTCGGGCCAGCCCGCATAACCCACCGAGGGTTCGTTGAGGCTGTCCATGCCCACCACGTTGGGATATTTTGCGAGGCGCCTTGCGACCTCGGCCATGGCCTTGATGTAATGGCCCTGGAGGAACTGTTGCATCGAGGTCCCGCCATCGAAGCCGACGGGGCCGATGCCGGGCGCGTAGGTGTCGCCGGCGAAAAAGAGCGTCCACATCGTGGCGCAGGCGAGGCGGTCGTAGTTCGAGAACCAGACCATCCTCGGATAGTCCTTGCCCATCTCCTGGTTGAGGATGGCCGCTCCCGAGGCGAAGAGCCGCGAGGGCTCGAAGCCAGCGGCCTCGAGGGTCCACATCGGCGCGCCGTCTCCGCCCGTCCAGCGGCTCCACACGTCCTGGTGGGGGTCGATGAAGAGGGAAAGGCCATGGTCGCGGGCCTTGCCGACGACCGCCTCGAGGTAGTCGAGGTAGGCTTCGTCGTAGATCCCGGGGCCCTCGTGCTCGACGGCCTCCCAGGTCGTGAGGAACCTGAAGAAGGTGAAGCCCCAGCGTGAGAGCCTCTCGAAGTGTTCGTCCGCCTCCTCGAGGGGGAAGGGGCGGCCCACGAAAGAGACCTTCCGCCCCTCGTAGAAGCCCTCCTTGAACCGCGTGTCGCCATCGGGCTTCACGGGCACCTTGCAGTCGCCGCCCAGGTTGGCGCCGCGCAGCACGAGGCGGCGGCCGGAATCGTCGATCCAGTGGTCTCCGGAAATCTTCATGGTTTTCTCCTTCCCGTATCTGCGCTTCTCAGGTCCCTCCCGCTTCCGGGCGCGGCGACCCAGGCGAGCGCCATATCTATGTAGTCGTCGAATATGTCCCTTGCCTTGACGCGTTGCTCGATCTCGAGAAGCTCCCTCCGCGAGGCCACGCGCTGGAGGAGGGAAAGATAAGCGTTGCCGATGGCATAGGCTGTTCGGTGGGCTTCGAGGTCGTGCCGGAGCGAGCCGTCGGCCATGCCTTCCGCCACGAGGCGCTCGATGCGGTCGAAACGGCCGAGGAAGTCGCCATAGCTCTCGGCCATGGCCCTCGAGGAATAGCCCGAGCGGTAGTGGTGGTCGAAGAGGCCCGAGAAGCGGAGGTGGGCGGGGCTTTCCAGTGCGAGCCCGGCAAGCTCCCTGAGGAGGCCCTCGATGCGCTCAATGGCCCTTCCCTCGATGTCGAGCCAGCGCTCCTCCACCTGGTAAAGCTCGTCCATGGCCCGCATCTCGACGGCCAGGGCGAGTTCGTCGAGGGAGGGAAAGTACTTGTAGAGGGTGGGCCTGCTGATGCCGGCTTCTTCCGCGACGGCCGACATGTTGACCGCCGCGAAGTCCAGTCTGAGGAAGAGGCGCTCGGCCGCATCCACGATGGTCTCCCGCCTCGAGTCCCGCTCCGCTTCCTCCGTGGCTTCCTCCCTCAAGATGCCTTTACACTGTGTAAAGGCATCTCCAACTATAGCTCCCTATGCTAGAATGTCAACGCGAATCCGCGGTCCGAACGCCGCACGGCGGCGGCCCTGGAGCGCGCGAAGGGAGTGGCGATGAGCGAAATCAGGAGCCTCGCGGGCGAGGATGAGGGAAGGATCTACGAGGCTTTCATGGCGGCCTTTGCCGACTACAGCGTCCCGGTGAGCTGGTCCAGGGCCGATTTCGACGAGGCGAACGCGCGGCGCGGCTTCGACAAGGCCATCTCCCTCGGCGCCTACGAGGGAAGGCGCATCGTGGGCTTCGTCCTCAACGGTTCGGGGACCTGGGGCGGCGAGAAGGCGGCCTACGACCTCGGCACCGGCGTCCTCCCCGAGGCCCGGGGCGGCGGCCTCTCCGGGGCGATAGCTGCGGAACTCGTGCGTTTCCTGCCGGGGCTTGGCTTCAGGCGCTACGTCCTCGAGGTCATCCGCGACAACCTCCCAGCCCTCAAGACCTACGAGAAAGCCGGCTTCAGAGTCACGCGCGAGCTCGAGTGCCCAGAGGGAAGTTATGCGGACCCGGGAATCCCGGCGCCCTCCGGGCTCGATTTCGTCGACCTCCCCCTTGGCCACGCCTTCCCCCGCGCGATGCTCTCGTCCTTCCGCGACTGGGAGCCCACCTGGCAGAACTCCGACGACTCGGTCGTCCGCATGCCGGGCAGCCTCGTAGCCCTGGGCGCGCGGCTCGACGGCCGCCTCGTGGGCCATGTCGTCGCGAGCCCCAAAGGGACTATCTGGCAGCTTGCCGTCGCGCGCGACGAGCGCGGCCGGGGCATCGGCGCAGCCCTCCTCCACGAGCTCTCGGTCCGCGTCGGTCCCGTCCTCCGTTACATCAACGTACAGGCCGACGACAAGGCCACCCTCGGCCTCCTTTCGCGCTGTGGCATCCGCGATGGCGTCGGCCAGTACGAGATGACGAGGGAACTCCAGGGATGACGCCGCGCGAGGAGCAGCTCAGGCGCGAGTACGTCGCCCGGATGGAACGCGTCGCCGACTATGTCTATGCGCACTGCGGCGAGGACTTCGGCATCGACGACCTCGCCGACGTGGCGGCCTTCTCGCGTTTCCACTTCCACCGCATCTTCGCGAGCGTCACGGGCGAGACCGTCTCCGATTTCGTGAAGCGCATCAGGCTCCAGCGCGCGGCCAGCCTCCTCGTCGAGTGGCCCGCCGAACCGGTCACCGAGGTCGCGCTGGCGACGGGCTTCTCGAGCCCCAGCGTTTTCGCGCGCGCCTTCAAGGATCGCTTCGGCGTGACGGCCTCGGAATGGCGCCGCCTCGACGGCGAGGAACGCGCCGCCCGCGCGCAGAGCACGGATAGTCAAGCGGAAAGCACGCACGGGCAAGACGGCAAGGACCCGGCTCCGTATTCTCCCGGTATCCTGTTTGCCGAGATGAGGAGGAAGGAAATGTCCAAGCTCGAGTTTACCGTCGAGGTCAAGGATCTCCCCGAGATGACCGTCGCCTACGCCCGTCACATCGGTCCCTACAACCAGATCGCGGAGGCCTTCGAACGCCTTGGCCGCTGGGCCCGTCCCCGCGGCCTCTACGCCACGCCAGGCTGCAAGTCCCTCGCCGTGTACCATGACGACCCGGACAACACCGCGGAATCGAAGCTGCGCTCGAGCGCCTGCGTGACCGTGGCTCCCGGCACCGAGGTTTCCGGCGACATCAACCTCATGACCATCACCGGCGGAAAGTACGCCGTGGCTCACTTCGCGATCAAGCCCGACCAGTTCGGCGAGGTCTGGGACGCCCTCATGGGCGAGTGGTTCCCCTCATCCGGCTGGCAGCCCGACGACCGCATGTGCTTCGAGCTCTACATCGAGGACCCCGAGGACAATCCCGAGGGCAACTTCGTCGTCGACATCTGCGAGCCGGTCAGGCCGCTCTGAGCCGCGCAGCCGCCGCGAAAATCCTCGCCGGCCGATTTGTTAAAGAAGCCCGGAATCGCGCGCAGCGCCGATCCCGGGCTTCCGCTCGATTGTGTCACACAACGCGATGTGGCGCCCCCCTGAAGGCTCTCTTCGGGAAGCGCCGCCCCGCATTGTCCATAAAAAGGTTCTAGGCTGCGCTCTTTCTTCGAATCCTTTTCGATTATGCGCTAGAGGTTCACGTCGCTGGTCCTCCGCCTCATCTGCGCCGCGCCGGGGAAGAGGATCTCGAAGGCGTCGAGGGCTATCTGGAGCTCCTCGTTCGTCGGGATGACGATGATCGCCGTCGGAGAGAAGGGATGGGATACGATGCCCTCGGAGCTGCCGTCGGCGGCGTTGAGGCTGTAGTCCATCATGATGCCGATGTTCTCGAGGCGGTGGCAGATGCGTTCGCGCATGCGCGCGCCGTGCTGCCCCACGCCGCCCGTGAAGACGATGGCGTCGACCTTGGTGAGCTCGGCCATGTAGGCGCCGATGTACTTGCGCACCCGGTGCGCGTAGACGTCGAGGGCCTCGATCGCGTTCTTCTCGCCGCGGGCGCAGGCGGCTTCGAGGTCTCGGAGGTCGTTGGAGATGCCAGAGAGGCCGAGGAGGCCGCTCTGCTTGTTCATCATTTTCGTGAGGGCCTTGGAGTCGTAGCCGCGTTCCTCGAGGAAGCCGAGTATCGCGGGATCGAAGTCGCCCGAGCGCGTGCCCATCATGAGGCCCTCGAGGGGCGTGAAGCCCATGGAGGTGTCGATGGACCGGCCGTTTTCAATGGCGGTGATCGATGCGCCATTGCCGAGATGGCAGGTTATGAGGTTGGTGTTCTCGGGACTGCGCTTCAGTATCTCCATGGCGCGGCCGGCGACGTAACGGTGGCTCGTGCCGTGGAAACCGTAGCGTCTGATCCGGTACTTGTCGTAGAGCTCGCGGGGAAGGCCATAGAGGTATGCCGAGGGCGGCATGGTCTGGTGGAAGGCCGTGTCGAAGACGGCGACCTGTGGCACGCCGGGAAGGAGCTTCTCGGCGGCGTCGATGCCGATGATGTTGGCCGGGTTGTGGAGGGGGGCGAGCTCGACATTTTCCTTGATCGCCTGCTTCACCGCCGCGTCGATCCTGACCGACGAAGCGAATTTCTCGCCTCCGTGGACGACGCGATGCCCGACCGCGTCTATCTCGCTGATCTTGCCGAGGATGCCCGATTTGGGATCCGTGAGGGCGGCGCCCACCTTTTCCATCGCGATCGCATGGTCCGCGATCGGCTCCTCAAGCTTGATCTGTCCCTTGGGCGAGGTCTGCGTGAGGATGGCCTTGCCTTCTCCTATCCGTTCCACCGAACCGCGTCCAAGACTCTGCCGGTGTGGCATCAGGTAGACTTCGTACTTTAGCGAGGACGATCCGCTGTTGAGGACCAGAACCCGCTTGCCATCGCTGTTATCGCTCATTTCATCCTTCCCGTCGCTGGTTGCGATGGATCAATCCTAAACCTCTGCCCGATATCCTGCAACCGGCGCCGGGACTCCTCATCCGAGCCCTTGCTGCGGCCTTGGGCTGAAGCCCCGGGCCGAGCCTTCCGACCGGATCATGGCATCATCGCTTCGTAGAAATAGATGGTGAGGAGGACTGCGTGGATCAGGGGGTATTCAAGCGAGTCGCCTCTTCTCTGCGTTAGCAGGATGAGGTAATTCTGGAGGTTTACCGATCGGTCCTTGTCAAAGTCGAAAGAATACTCATACCGGAAGCATGCTCCATCCCTTCCCCCGACTTGGTATACATCAGCTGTCTGCGTCTTCCCATCGAACCGGAAAACCTGCGGATAGTAGATCGCCTCGGGATCGAGGTCATCCCTCAAAGGACGGCTATAGTCCGGAATGTAGCTTTTATCGATGATGCCAATGAAACCGTAGCTTTGGTTTCTATCTACCCGATATGCGAAGCGTCTCGAAAAATCCGTTTCACCATTCGGGGAGCGAGGCCAGATTTCCACGAGATAATCCTTTGGTTTGGAAATGCGATATGTTTCAGAGCCGATCTCGAGACGGATTGCATCCTTTTCCAGGTGAACCTCAATGGGAAAGGTCGAGTAGCCGTTCACGAGATAGCTTGCCGCGCCGGTCATGACAACGCGATCGGATTTTACGAACCCAAGGCCATGAATGCCTGTCGGTTCATCGGCAATCTCGATGCCATACCGTACCATGTAGCCATCTCCTGGATTGAAGGTTGCCTGGATATAATTGATTACGCCGTCTCCACCTTCGAAACTGACCGCCATATTGGGCTCGTTGCAGAGATCCGTGGCGAGCAACTTTCCTTCCGCCGACACTGCTGCGATGTTAACCGCAATCGAGATGGCCGCCGAAGCAAGGAGAGCAAGCAGTTTTCTCATACATACCTCCTATCAATCTGATAGAACGGCCCGGCCATATAGGTGGCTGGGCCGTTTGTATGCCTAGTGAACCGTTATCCTTTTTTTCCCGCTGTCTGCCTTGAGCGTAGATATCACCCTGTCTAGCTGGCTTTTCGGAGACAGAAGACAACCGGCGGACACTGCATCCTCGAAAGCGACGCTGTTGTTGGCGTGCCAAAAATAGCCATAGTCCTGCCTGGTGTAGGGTCTACTCTTGTCCGCCTTGCCGTCTGGGCCGATGGGGTAGGCGGTGACCGTCCGCGATGCGTCGGTAGTTATCCATTCTCCATCCGAACCTCCGTACCTGGCTGCACGTGCCGCGTCGCCGCTAACTGGCTTGACGGTCATCGTCGCACTGCCAGTCGGGAATGGCGCTGCGGTATAGATGTCGTTATCTCCAGGCTGATCCCTTGTCGTCACTGCGTTCTTCACCGGCACCGTGTAGCTCGAGGCCCTGCTGTAATCCATGCCGTAGGAATCCCGGGGGATCGACGTGACGACGGCGACGGTCCTGCGGGCGTCGACGTCCACCCAGGTCTCGCCGCCCGTGAGGACGGCGCAATCAGTGGCCGAAAGCGGCCGTCCCTCGACCATGAAGGTCTGGGCGGCGATTCCGGCCGCGCCGGCTGTCATTGCCACCAGGGCGATGAGGGCCGCAAGCAAGCGTTCGATTCTCATGAGCTCCTCCTTGAGGATGTTCAATCGTTCTGCCGTTTGCGGAGCGTTGTACCGTCGCGTTCGCCTCGTGGCCTGGACCTGAGCCATGGGGGGAGTCCCGGCCCTCGGACGATCGGCGGTTGCGTCTATATACGCGCCCGAGGAGGTCCGGCGATTGAGGCGGGCGACAAAAAAGGAGGGAAAATGAGAACCAGCCTTCTCCTCGTCCTCATCCTCATGTCCGGCATTACGGACAGGGAATCGCGCTGCTTTGCCTATGCGCGCGAGCAGGGCCGTGACGATTCCTGCGGCCTCCAGGCCCTCGCCTGCTTCCTCGATCTCTATTGGGATATGCCCGCCGGCGAAGACGGGCTTTTCGCGGATCTGGTTTCGGCTCTGGCGGCGCGCGGTGGCGGCGCCCGGGACCCGGGCCTGCGCAGCGTCTCCCTGGGAGATCTCCGCCTCATCCTCGAGGGGAGGGGCTTCGCGGCCGAGGCCTATAAAATGGGCTTCGAGGGACTCGTCAGGGCAAGCGCGACCTACGCTCCCCTCCTCATCCACTACGACAGGCCGCGGGGGCACTTCGTCGTGCTCGTGGGGGCTCTGGCCGAAGGTGTCGTCGTGGCCGATCCCGCCTCGGGCCTCCTCTTCCTCACGCGGAGGGACTTCGAGGCGAGGTGGTCGGGAGCCGTCCTCCTTGCCAGGCTGCCGGGCAGGGAGCCCGACGGACGGATCATGGATTCGGCCCTCTCCGCAGCGCTTGAACCGGCTACCCTTCTCCGGGATACTGCGGCCTTCGCGCGGAGGCTGCGTTTTTGAGGCGCGCCCCCGCGGCCCTTGCAATGCTCGCGTTGTGCGCTCTCACCCTGGCGAGGCCCGCGGCCGAGACCTCGGATCATCAGAGGCTCTCGGTACGGCGGCCCGAGTCGGTGGCGGTCAGCTTCGACCTCGACCTGGAGCTCGGCTCGCCGCGTGAAGGATTCCTCGAGGGCTGTTGCACTCCTGGGTTCGGGCTTGATATTGGCGGGTGGCTCGATGTCGGGCTCTCCATGCCCCTCCTTGCCAGCATTGATCTCGGCAAGTCCTGCAGGCGGAGCTCGCGTTTCACCTTCCGGCCGGGACGAGGCGACCTCAGGCTGGACTATGGTTTCAGCGCCGGCGCCTGGCGCCTTACGGCCGATGCTGACCTCGGGTATGCGCCGGCGACCGAAGGAGGCTCGGAGTCGATTAGCCTGGGATTGGGCCTTGGGGCGATGCGCTTCCTCGATCCCCTCGCCCTGGGAGCGAACCTTTCTGTCGGGACCAGCTTCGCCCGCGGAGACGAAGGGCAAGCCCCGCTTGAAGCCTCTCCGCCGCTGTCGCTGTCCCTGGGCCTCCTCGCCCTGGAAGCTTTGAACAGCGATGCCTCATTCGTCATCCAGCTCGTTCAGTCCCTGGCTTCTCCCGGCGGAGACATGCGACGCGCCGGTGGATGGGCTTACTCGGCAACGCTTGGCCTGCGTTTCGTCCTGGCCTGCGATCGGTGGGCTCTGCGAGTCGGCTTCACAGGACTTGAGCATCAGCTTTTCCAGTCCGGGGCCTCCTTTGTCTGGCGGCCTCGCGAGCCTTCCGGCCCTTCGCCATGATCTCTGGCAAGTCCTTGCGCAAGTAGACAAAAAATGTTAATGTCTAGCAATGAGTGATGAAAAGGCTGAAATGTTTGGAAAGTCTTCTGTCGAGGATCTGGCCAGGGGCTACGTCCGGGACGGTCGCGACTATGTCTGCCTCCATTGCGAAGCCCGCTTCGAGGAAGGACTGGTCTACAAGATCGAGGGCGGCATGGCCCTCGCCGAACGGGCTGCCCGCGACCATGTCGAGAAGCGCCATGGAGGCTCCTTCGAAGCCCTCATGAGTCTCGGCCCCGATGCGGCCGGCCTCACGGAGCTCCAGGGAAGGCTTCTGCGCTATCTCTACGAGGGCAAGGGCGACAGGGAGATAGCCGCTGCCTTGGGCGGCAAGTCCGAGTCGACGGTACGCAACCATCGCTTCAACCTCCGCAAGAGGTCGAGCGAAGCCAGGGTCTTCCTTGCCCTCATGAGCCTTGTCGAATCGCCCGAGCGGGTCCCGTCCTCCGAGCCCTTCCTGGATTACCCTGCGGGCATGCCCCTTCGCGACGAACGCACGGCGGTCACGGCCTCCGAGGCCGCCGCCATCGAGGCCCGTTGCCTGCGCGGCAACGCCGCGGGCGGCATCGAGATCGGCATGTGGCCACGCAAGCAGAAGGAGAAGCTCGTCGTCCTGCTCCGCGTGGCCGGGCTTTTCGAGAGGGGAAGGATGTATTCGGAACAGGAGGTCAATGCCATCCTCATGCCGGTCTACGGGGACCACGTGACGATCAGGCGTTACCTCATCGAGTACCGTTTCCTCGACCGCAAGCCGGACGGCAGCGCCTACTGGCGCTGCTAGTGTCCTGTCTGCCGCGGAATGCCTGAGCCCTGTCCCGCCACCGGCCATGCGGGACAGGGCTCTGCGTCTTCTATCGTCGAGCGAAGCGAATCAGACAGGACACTAGAGGGTGCCGAAGTCCTCAGCGAGCTCCTCGAGGAAGGCCAGGTAGGCGGCCTTCTCTCCGGGCGAGCCGAAGGAGTCGATGCGCGCCCCGATGACGGCTTTCTCGCCCTCGCCCTGGACGCTCATCACCGTGCAACGAAGCCGCACATCGCGTTCCCCCGCGAGCGGGGCGACATGGATGACGCCCTCCAGGGCCTGGCCCTTGCCGGTGCGCACGGGGCCGCGCCCCTGGAAACCGCCCTCGCTGATGTCGAGCACCCGGAGCAGCCCCTGGTCCTTGCCCGCCAGCGAAAGGCGGATCGAGACCTCATAACGCGGTTTTTCGCGGTGCAGTTCTTCCATCCCCCAAGCATAGAGCATCTTCCGCGGTTTCGCACGCTGCCGAGGGCCAAAACGGCGCGCGGCCCCGCTCAACCCGCCCGGCTCGCCGGAGCCGGCGGCGGCGCCGGTTCGCGGTCCCGGTCGGGAGCGGTCAGCTCCTCCATCTCCGCGAGCAAGGCGAGGGCTTCCTCCCGCGAGGAACCGCACATCGCGGGTTCCGCCCTGAGGGAGGCGCAGACCGACGGGCGTTCGGGCCGGTCGTAGATCGAACAGAGGCCTTCGGGGGTAAGGCAGGGGCAGGCCATGCCTGCCGGCTTGCCGCCGGGGAGTCCCGGCAGGGGGGAGGAGATCGAGGGGGCGATGCAGCAGGCTGCGCAGCCGGGTCTGCAGGCGAACGACATCTTCCAGTCCTCCCGCCTTGGCTTTGTATGGGGGGCACGGGTTTGGGCGCCGCGCCCCTGGAGTCAGGGTTCGGAGAGTGCCGGCGAGGGGACTTGAACCCCTACATCCTTGCGGACAGCGGATTTTGAGTCCGCCGCGTCTGCCATTCCGCCACGCCGGCTGGTGAACTGTTTCTACTATGGAGCTTCTCCTTCGTCAAGCGAAGGCCGGTTGTCAGTAATCCACGAAATTGATATTATGGAGATAATCAGGCAATTTGTTATTTTTTGGAGTAACAGGGACGTGAGGAACATGCGATGGTGGACTCCCGGTTCCCCGGAACCGGACATCTCGACCCCCGATAACCCGAGGAACTCTGTCCAGGACCTCGCTGGCTATAGATCGCACATCGCGAGGCTTCTCACCTGGCTCGGCCTGTTCGTCGGCCTCGCCGTCCTCATTCCCGCTTCGATCATCGAGCTGCATCAAGGATGGTCCTTGATCGCGGGAGTGGAGTTCGGGGCCGTCATCTCCCTCGCCCTGGTCGCCATTGTCGGCGAACGCTTCCGCAGGGTCGGCCCCATCGGCCTCGTCCTGGTCACCTTCTGCCTGGGAGCCTTCATGCTCCTCGGGAACGGTTCGGACTATATCGGCGCAAGCTGGCTCAGCGCGGCCATCGTCCTTTCAGGGATACTCTTCGGCACGGCCGGAGCCCTCGTCCTCGGAGCCCTCGTCACGGTCGCCTTCGTGGTCGCCTTTCTCCCTGCCCATACAGGCGCGGTCGCGGGCCTTTCGGTCAGCCCCGGGCTCCACTTCCTCGCCCTCAACACGATTGCCCTCTCCCTGGCCTGCGCCCTTGCGGTGTCGCGTCTCATCCGGTACCTCGACCAGAGCACCGCCGACACGCAGCGGCTCGACAGCGAGCTCCGCATAAGCGAGTCCGCCAGGAAGGAGGAGGTCGCCGAGCGAAAGGGCGCCGAGGCCCTCGCAGCCTTCTATCGCGACTACGACGACCTTACGCACCTGCCTCGGCGCAGCAAGCTGGCCGAAGCCGTGTCTGCCGCGATGAGCCAGGCGGAGCGCCGCGACCGCCTCGTGGCCGTCCTCTCGATCGGCATCGAGCGCTTCTCACGGATTGCCGATTCCTATGGAACAGCCGCGAGCGAGGCCTTCATCCTCCAGGTCTCCTCTGCCCTCCGGTCGACCTTCCGCGAATACGACACCGTCGCGCGGCTCGGCGAGGACAGCTTCGGCATCCTCTGCGCGGACCTCGGCAAGCCCGAGGACGTCTCGGGCCTCATCGAGAAGGCGAGGCGCTGCCTCGAAGCGCCTTTCTTCGCCGGCGACCTCCGCCTCAAGCCCGTCGCCTCCCTGGGCCTCGCACTCTATCCCGGCGACGCCGCCGACGCCGAAGGCCTCATCCGCTCCTCGGAAGCGGCACTGCGCAGCGCCCGGCTTTCCGAACCCGGCTCCTACTGCCTCTTCGACGCCGGTCTCAATGCCGAGGTGGTCAACCGCTTCAAGCTCGAGGACGAGCTCGAGGCAGCCCTTTTCATGGGCTCCATCGTGCCCTGGTTCCAGCCCAAGGTGGATTCCGCGGGGCGCATCATCGGGGCGGAAGCCCTTGCGCGCTGGATCCTCCCCGATGGCGGCGTGCGCCTGCCTTCCTCCTTCATCCCTGCGGCCGAGGGTTCGGGCGGCATCGTGGCCCTGGGCAAGGTCGTCCTCGCGAGCGCCTGTTCCCTCGCGGCGAAGTGGGCCTCCATGGGCCTCCCCGCCATCCCCGTGTCGGTCAACCTTTCCCCCCACCAGTTCCGGAGCCCGAGCCTCGTGGACGACGTCCGCAGAGCCCTGCGCGAATCCGGCCTCGAGCCGGCGCGGCTCGACCTCGAGATAACCGAGAGCGGCATAGCCACGGAAGAGTCCGACGTGATCGAGCGCCTTGCCGAACTCAAGGCCCTCGGCATCACCCTCTCCATCGACGACTTCGGCACGGGAGCGAGCACGATATCCCGGCTCCGCGACTACCCCGTCGATACGGTCAAGGTTCCGAAGGCCTTCGTCGATCCCCTCCCCGGGGATTCCCGGGCCTCGATGATTGCCCGGGCCGTGATCGATCTCGCACACAACCTGGAATTCGACGTCGTGGCCGAAGGTGTCGAGGATGCGGCCCAGTTCGACTGGCTCCGCGGCCAGGCCTGCGACCAGTTCCAGGGCTATCTCTTCTCGCCGCCCCTGCCTGCAGAAGAGTTCGAGGGCGCGCTTGCGCGCGGCTGCGGGGCGATAGTACAGTAGCGCACGGAGGACGTGCGCCATGAATGGAATACTCGCCTGGGGTCTCGACCTCATCAGGACCGTGCAGCAGATAGCGAATCCGACCCTCACCGTCATCATGAAGGTGATCACGGCCCTCGGCACCGAATGGTTCTACCTGGCGGCCCTGCCGCTCATCTACTGGTGCGTCGACCGCAGGCGCGGCATCAGGGTAGGCCTCCTCTTCCTCTTCTCGAGCTTCCTCAACCTCTGGGTAAAGGATCTCTGCGCGCAGCCGAGGCCCTTTGAGTTCGACTCCTCGGTCGGCCTCGCCAGCGAGACGAGCTATGGCCTGCCCTCGGGACATGCCCAGGGCTCGGTGACCTTCTGGGGCGCCGCCGCGCCCCTCTTCAGGAAACCCTGGGGCCTCGTCCTCGCCATCGTCCTCCCCCTCCTCATCGGCTTCTCGCGCATCTACCTCGGCGTCCACTTCCCGACCGACGTCTTCGCCGGTTGGCTCATCGGCGGCATCCTTGTGGCGGGTGATGCCATTTTCGGCGACCGGATCTCCGGCTTCCTCGGCAAGCAGAGCCTCAGGATCAAGACCGTCGCGATCGCCCTCATCGCCCTCGTCATGAACTTCCTCGACATGCGCGACACCTCGATTGCGGGCATCTTCCTCGGCGCAGGCCTCGGTTTCCTCTTCGCCGAGAAGTATGCGGCCTTCGAGGCCAGGGGCGGCCTTGGCGCGAAGGTCCTGCGCTACCTCTTCGGCCTCGCAGGCGCCGCCGTCATCTACCTCGGCCTCAAGGCCGTCCTGCCCGGGCAGGGCAGCGAGCTCTACGCCCTCTGCCGCTTCCTCCGCTATGCCCTCGTCGGCGCCTGGATAGGCTTCGGGGCGCCCTGGGTCTTCCTCCGGCTGCACCTCGCCGAGCCCTCGCCGGTCCCGGCTTCGGCGCCGGCCGAGGACGTCGCGAAGCAGTAGCGCATAACGCGCAACGGAAGCCCGGGACGCGACATACGCCTCTTCTACCTGCGCGGCGGCTTCGACTACGGCAAGCTCGACTGGCGCAACCGCCTCCTCATGAAGCTCCTCAAGGCCAAGCTGAAGCTCCGGAAGCAACGAGGCCCCGACGAGGAGGGCATGCTGAAGGCCTACGACCGCCCCCTCGACGTCACCCGGAAGGAGAACGTCGCGGAGCTCGTGGCCTACGTGAAGAGCCTGGGCGGCTGAGGGCGCGCCGCCCGGGTCCGGCCGGCGGCGGGTTCAGCGTTTTCTCGCCTTGACGAAGAGGACGTCGTCGCTCGCGAAGTCGTTCTTCGCGACGAGACCCTTCGTAATCGCCTCCATGTCGAGGCCGTTACGGGAGAGCAGGGCCTCGATGTCCTCCGGGGCATAGTAGCTGTCCCAGGTTATGTACTCCCGCTCGGCGCAGCCTTCCTCGAGGACGATGGTCCTCGTTCCCCAGGCCCTGGTCTCGGGGAAATGCCTCGTCTCCTCGAGGACGAGGTGGGGCCGGGGCGACCAGAAGGATTCCCCGGGAAAGATGTTCCAATCCTTGCCTTCCTTCCTTCCCTCGTTGATCCCGAAGGAGAAGACATCGAAGAAGAGCAGTCCGCCCTCGTCGAGGAGGCCGCGGACGTTGCGCAGGAAGGCTTCCTGTTCCGCTGGGACGAGGGCTCCGAAGTCGCAGTAGATGCAGAGCGCCAGGTCGTAGCGATCGAGGCCAAGGTCGGCCGTCTCGAGGTAGCTTCCCTCGACATAGCGTATGGAGAGTCCGCGGTCCTCGGCCGAACGCCTCGCGTGCTCGATAGAGCGCGCCGAGAGGTCGAGGCCCGTGACCTCGAGCCCCCTCGCCGCGAGCTTTTCGCAGTAGATCCCGGGCCCGCACCCAAGGTCGATCGCCCGTCTCCTGCCTTCCGCTTCCGCCAGGATCCAGTCGATGGTCCGGTCTACGGATACGGGATTCCTCGTGGCCGCATCGTTGGAGGTGTCGAGATGGGCCTCGAGCATGTACTTCGATATGTGGGCGTCTGTCCAGAGCTGGTCCGCGCCGCGCTGGTAGAGCTCCAGCCTTCCCCTTGCCTTCATGCCGCATGCCCCCCTGATGGTGAGTGCGGAAGTAGTAGCATGGCGGGAGGCCATCCGAAAGTGAGAGAACGGCTAAAGCCAGACGCTACCGCTTCGGTGCGGCCTGCCGGCTTGGCGGGACATGCGGTATCGCCTATCGCGCCATGGCGAGGATCTGTCGCGAAACGGGGCAAGCCGCGACCGCGCGGGATGGCGGACTGGTTGGGCCAACCCCGCCCGTGCATTCTTGCGATGAGGCGTGACGGCGGGTGGGGCAAGGAAAAAGAATCGCGCGCAGCGCCGATTCCTTTTCCTTGCCCCAGGCCCCGCCCCGGGTTGTCGTAGGAAGGTTCTGGGTGTATTCGTCCTAGGAGGTCATTCCGCGAGGGTATAGGCTGGATCCGTGATCTCGAAGAACTTCGACACGCCCTGCGTCATGTACACGCGGTGGTCGGCATCGAGCATGATCACGCTGAGGCCGAGCTCGTTGGCCAGGGCCATGCCCTTCTCGCGGCCGAGGGCGAAAAGCATCGTCGTCACGCCGTCGGCGTCGAAGGATTTGTCCGCGATCACCGTGACCGAGGTGAGGCCGTTCTGGACGGGATAGCCCGTCTTCGTGTCGAGGATGTGGTGGTAGCGGACTCCGTCCTGGTCGAAATAGCGCTCGTAGATGCCCGAGGTGACCATGGTCTTGTCGGCAAGGCTCGCGATGCCCATGTAGGTGCCTCGCTCCTTCTCGGGATTCTGGAGGCCGATGCGCCAGGGGCTGCCATCGGGCTTGGAGCCGATGACGAGGATGTTGCCGCCGAGGTCGACGATGCCGCTCGTCACGCCCCTGGACTTGAGGATGTCGGCCACCTCGTCGGCGGCGAAGCCCTTCGTTGCCGAGCCGAGATCGAGGGCCATGCCGGGCCGCTTCAGGTAGACCGTGCCCGCGGCCGCGTCGAGGACGACGTCCCTCCAGCCGATGAGGGCCCGGGCCCTGTCGATCTCCGCCTGCGAAGGGAGGCGGGCGTGATCGGTGCCGATGCCCCAGAGCTTGACGAGGGGCCCGACGCTGGGGTCGAAGGCGCCGTCGGAGATCTCGGCATAATGGAGGCCCTTCGAGAGGATGGCGACGGCCTCGGGGCCGACCTTGACCGCTTCCTTGCCGGCAGCCGTATTGACCGCGTCGATCTGGCTCCCTTCCTTGTTGACGGTGAGGGTCGCCTCGATCTCGTGAAGGCGGGCGAAGGCTGCCTGGGCCGCCGCGTCGCTGCCGCCTGCCGTCATCCTGATGCTGCAGACCGTCCCGAGGACGAGGTCGCTCGAGCTGATCTCAGCGGGCTTCCTGGCCGCGCAACCCGCGATGGCAAGGCAGGCGATGGAGACGAGGGCGAGAAGCGCCGCGCCGGAACGGGGCCGCGCTTGCGCGAGGCGTTGGCGGCAGCCATAGGCGGCCCGGCTTGTTGTCTCGATCTGCATATAGTTCCTCCAGCCTTACATGAAGGCGCGTTCGCGGCCGATTGTCGTGGATTCTCCATGTCCCGGGTAGACGATAGTCGCATCCGGGAGGACGAAGAGCCTTTCCTTGAGCGAGTCCGCAAGGAGGGCCGGATCGGAGTCGGGGCCGTCCGTGCGCCCGACGCCGTCGCGGAAGAGGGTGTCCCCCGCGATGAGGACGCCGAGGGCCTCGTCATAGAAGCAGACCGAGCCCTGCGTGTGGCCCGGCGTATGGATGACCTTCCAGCCACTTCCCGGGAGGCTCTCGCCGTCGGAGAGCAGCATCGAGGCGGGCGGAAGTTTCTCATAGTAGTGCTTGAAGAAGCCCATGGCCCTGATGGCCGTGAAGACGGCCCGGTTCGTGCCCTCACCCTCGGGACCGAGGTAGGAGGCATCGTCCCTATGGATGGCTATGGGCAGATCCTTGAAGCCGCGTTCGTCCAGGCCCTTCACGAGGTCGGGAAGGGCCGCCGTGTGGTCGAGGTGGCCGTGGGTCAGGGCCACGAGGACGGGCGTATACCCCGCCTCGTCGATGCGCGCGAGGATGCGCTGCGCTTCGTCGCCCGGATCGACGATGATGCGCCGGTCCCCGGCACCTGCGGGAATGAGGTAGCAGCACTCCCCTATCGGACCTACCGTGAGGCAATCGATCATGGTAGAGTGAATGTACAGAGCAGCCGTAGAAAGGGCAAGCCATGCTTCTTCTTCCCCTGTACGTAGCCATAGCCGTCGCCATCCTTTTTTACCTCATCCTGCCCTGCGCAGGGGCCCTTGCGCGCAAGCTGGTCTGGTCGCGTTTCAGGGCGAGGCTCGGGGAGCTCTCGGTGGCGCCAGTCCTCGGCTACGGCGACATTGCCGAGGCTCGGGCAAGGGGAGGCGAGGAGCCCATCGGTCCCTTCCAGTTCCGCGGCTCCATGGACGCCCTCGAGGGCGAGGACGGTCTCTGGCTGCGTTCTGGCGATACGACCGTTGTCGTCGATTTCCGGGACACGTCCTTCCATGCCCTGGCCCAGGACGACCCGGACCTTCCCATCGATTCCCTGAGGCGCGCGGGCGGCGTGGAACGCCTCTCCTGGCGGAAGGTCAGGTCCTTCTCCTCGGGGACCAAGGTCCTTGTCGCGGGAATGCTGCGCATGCGCGGAGGGCAGGCGGTCTTCGTCTCGGAGGACGGCGCGCCCCTCATCGTGGTTTCCTACGACGGCGCCGAAGACAACCTGGTGTCGCGCATCGTGGCCGCGGCAAGGGGACGGAATGACCTCTGGAACGGATATACTTTCGCTTCCTGCGCGGCGGGCGTGACCATCCTCGGCCTCCTCCTCGCCATGTCCCAGTCCATGTCCTTCCTGCCCTCGGTGCTTTTCGTCGCGGGCCTTGTGGCTTTGGCCCCCCTCGTCCCCTTCCTGCCGCCGGGAATGCTCTTCGTGTTCCTCGGGAACGCGGTCTGGCGGAGGAGGATAGGCATCATGATGAAACGGGATCTGGCCACAGTGGCGGCCGGGACAGGGGCGGGCATGGGGAAGGCGGAACCGGCGAAGGGCTGTGGCCTGCGGGCCGATTCGCCCGTGGCTCCCTATGCCCTCGCCCTGTTTTCGGGCCTCTGCCTCGGCCTTGCCGTAGTCGTGAACGGCGTGCTCGCCTTCCTCGCCTACCGTTACCTTGGCGGCTGAAGGCGGGCGGCCGCGGGCCGGCCCGGGGTCGCCCGCGGCTTTGGAAAGGATCAGTTGGCTGCGTTGGGATCCTTGTCTTCATCCTCGGGAAGATCCCCGGTGGACTCGTCATCATAGCCCGAGTCCTCGTCTGCTTCCTCGAGGCCTTCGTCTGCAAGGCCATCATCGACGTCGAGGGGCATTTCCTCGTCGACACCTGGCTCCATGGGACCGATGTCGCTTTCCGCCTCGAGTCCTTCTTCCGAGGCCCCCAGGTCCGAATCGGCCCTCGGGGCTTCTTCGTCGCCGGCCGCGCCGCGCTTGCGCGCCTTGCTCACGGGAAGGCCGCGGCCGCGGAAGGGCTTGCCGTCGAGGCCGGCGATGAGGCCGTCGGCGCAGAGGGGATCGAGGTCGGCGAAGGAGTAGTTGTCGAAGGACCTGATGTCGCCTATCTCCTCGAAGGAGAGGCCGCCCTCCTCGGTGAGGATGCGGAGGAGGACGCGCGGATAGAGGCGCTGGCGCTTGCCCATGCCGAAGAAGACCGTCGTGCCCTCGCCCCTGAAGCGCGGCCTCGTCTCCTCGCTCGGCATCTCGGGGCCGCGGGGCTGCTGGGCCTTCTGCCCGCCGCCTTCGCCTCGGCTCTCGGGCTTGCGGCCTTCGGCCTGACGGCCTTCGTTCTTCCGGCCCTCTTTGTTCCTCTCGTCGGCCTGCCGGCCTTTGCCCTTGTCGCGGCGGCCCTCGGCCTGTCCCGCCTGCCTGCCTTCGGTCTGGCGGCCTTCGTTGCGTCTGCCCGACCTTGTCGTGCCGGAGGCTTCGAGGATGAGGAGGGCCGCGGCGTAGGAGCGGAGGTGGAGGGGAATCTCGCGCCTGAAGGCAGCCCTGATCTCGTTGAGCGTTTCGGGGTCGGGATGGGAGGTGATTTCCGCCTTGATTCTCTGGATGGTGGCGCGGACGGCCTGCTGGTTGACGGCCTCCGGCGCCTGGCGGTGCTCGGGCATTGCTGACTCCTTGAATCGGTTGTTGTCCCGGGCATGGGGCCCTGCGGATCGAAGGGCAGGACAGCAAGGCCGGGCGCTCGATACCGGCCATCGGACAAGCCGTGGCGCGGAATTCACTGACATTGTCCACCAATTCCCGGGAAACCGCAAGGAGAGGCACAGACGGAACTTGCCATGTCCTTGCCCGCTCGGCCTTCGATCGGGTAAAGTTGCTCGCAATGCGAAAACCTGCGGCCTTCCTCGTCCTTGCCCTTGCGGCCTTCTTCTGTAATGCCCGGCTGCTTGCCCAGGGCGCCTCTCCTGCGTCTACGGCGCCCGTTGTCAGTGGCGCGACCGGCCTCGCCTACGGATCAGCCGTACTTCCCGACGATCCCGCCTCCCTCCTTGGAATGGGCCTCGCCGATGCCCTCTCCCGTTTCGGTGCTCCGGCCCGGGTCGAGGTGTCCCGCGGCGCGGAAACCTGGCAGGATGACGTCGTCTTCGTTTACGGCACGGGTGCGGACCTGTACTGGGCTACCGACAGACTCTGGCAGATCCGCTTCTCGCCGGGATATGCAGGATCGATCTATGGCGTCTTCCTCGGCGATGAAGCCGACAAGGTCGTCTCGACCCTCGGTACGCCCTATTATCAGGACGAGACCAACCTGGTCTTCCGCCTGCCCTTCCGCGGCTATCCCGTCCGCCTCCGCGTCATCATTGCGGGTGGAACCGTGAAGGAACTGTTCGTCTACCGCGCGGACTTCTAGCCGGCCGAGGGGCCGCGCCACCCGGGGCTGCGCATTGCAGCCCGGCGCGGCCCGGTCGGGCGGCGTGCTTTGCGCGATGGCTGCCCGTGCTGTATCCTAAAGATGGCCCCTCAGGCAGGGCGCGGGATCGCGCTTCCGTCGCCGGGCCGCCGCGCCTTCCGCGGCTAGCCAGGAGGATCCGTGTCCCTCATCTGCCTTTCCCTCACGGGACGGAGCATAGCCGAGGACCTCGCCGTCCTCGACCTCTACCGGGGCCAGGTCGACGTTGCCGAGCTCCGCGCCGACTACCTCGATCCGAGCGAGAAATTCCTCATCCGTTCCTTCCCCGAAAGGGCGGGCCTGCCCTGCATCCTCACCGTGAGGCGCAGGGTCGACGGCGGCCAGTTCTCCGAAGGCGAGGGCGTGCGCCTCGTCATGATTGCCAAGGGCCTCGCCTACGCGAGCACCGACCGCCACGCCAACTTCACCTATGTCGACCTCGAGAGCGACTTCCGCGTGCCCGCCGTCGAGGAGGCCTGCAGGACCTTTGGAACCCGCATCATCCGCTCCCTCCACCTGCCGGGAGGCCTGCCCGCCGACCTCGACGAGGCCTGGGCCGCGACCGCCTCGGCCCCCGACGAGATACCCAAGCTCGCGATGGCCTGCAAGAGCGCCACCGACCTCGCCCGCCTCGTGACCTGGATCGACGAGCTTCCCGCAAGGCAGCGCATCATCGTGGGCATGGGCGACCCGGGTTTCCCGAGCCGCGTCCTCGCGGGGCGGCTTGGCACCATGCTCTGCTACACGAGCCCCCTCGGCGCGGGCCTCCCCGGCGCAGCGCCGGGACAGCTCGACCCCGAGGCCATGGAGAGGATCTACCGCTTCAAGTCCCTCGGCGCCGGCACGACCATATACGGCCTTGCGGGCGGCCCCAGCGTCATCGCCTCGAAGTCGCCTGCCCTCCACAACTCGGCCTTCGCGGCCGCGGGCATCGACGCTGTCTACCTGCCCTTTCCGGCCGAGGACGCCCAGTCCTTTTTCGCCGCGGCCGATGCCCTCGGCGTGCGCGGTGCCGCGGTCACCATCCCCCTCAAGGAGAGCCTCATCCCCTTCCTCGCCCGCCTCTCGCCCGAGGCGAGGGACATCGGCGCGAGCAACACCATCCTGCGCACGGAGACGGGCTGGGAAGGCCACAACACCGACGCCGCTGGCTTCGAACGGGCCCTTCTCGAATTCCTCGCGGGCCGCGAGCTCGCAGGCCTCAGGGCGACCATCATCGGCGCGGGCGGCGCGGCGCGCGCGGTAGCCTACGTCCTTGCGCGCCTTGGCGTCTCCTGCCTCGTCGTGAACCGTTCCGGCATGAAGGCGCGCGCCCTTGCCCGCGATTACGGCTTCGCCTGGGCCGCGAGCGACGAGCGCGCCGCCGAGCTCGTGTCCGACCATGCCGACCTCATTGTGAACTGTACGAGCGTGGGCATGGAGGGTGGCCAGCCCGGCGATCCCCTGGCCTGGTACGAGTTCTCGGGCCGGGAATCCGTCTTCGACCTCATCTACCGCCCGGAGCGCACGCCTCTCCTCACGAGGGCCCGCGCCGGGGGCGCTCGCGTATGCAACGGCTGGTCCATGCTTCGCTACCAGGCGGCCGAGCAGTTCAGGATCTGGACCGGCCGGGAACCTCCCGCCATCTACTACCAATAAGGAGCCAGCGTGCCCAAGTCAGCTTTCGTCGCCATCGTCGGCCGCCCCTCGGCGGGCAAGTCGACCCTCGTCAACGCCCTCTGCGGAGAGAAGGTCTCCATCGTGTCGCCCGTGCCCCAGACCACGCGGAACGCGGTGCGCGGCATCGTGAACCGCCCGCAGGGCCAGCTCGTCTTCCTCGACACGCCCGGCTACCACCTCTCCGAGAAGCGCCTCAACAAGCGCCTTGCCGAGGTGGCCCTCGAGGCGATAGGCGATGCCGACCTCGTGGTCTACCTCCTCGACTCGACTCGGAGGCCCGGCGAGGAGGAGTCGGCCCTGGCCGCGGCCCTCGCGAAGGCCGCGCCGCGCATCGTGGCCGCGATCAACAAGCTCGACGCGAAGGAGGCGGATCCGCAGGCGGCCCGCGCCTTCCTCGCCGAACACTTCCCCAAGGCCCCCGTCGTCGAGCTCTCGGCCCTCGAGAAGACCGGCCTCGACGGCCTCCTTTCCGCGTTGTACGAAAAGGCCCCCGAGGGCCCGGCCTGGTACCCCGAGGAGTACTACACCGACCAGGAGCCCGTCTTCCGCATCGCGGAGATCATCCGCGAGAAGATCATCGCCAACACCCGCGACGAGCTCCCCCATGCGGTCTACGTCTCCTTCGAGGACTCGCGCCGCCTCGAGGACGGCAGCCTCGAGGCGAGCTACGACCTCGTGACGGAGCGCGATTCGCAGAAGGGCATCCTCATCGGCAAGGCCGGCTCGATGATCAGGAAGATCCGCGAGGAGGCCGAGGCCGACCTCGCCGGCATCTTCGACTACGCCGTACACTTGAGGCTTTCCGTGCGCGTGGACCCGGACTGGCGCAAGGACGACAAGAAGCTCAGGGACCTCATCTTCTAGGAAGCGCGGTGCCAATATGATGAACTCGCTGGGCGACGCCCTCGGCAGTGTCCTCGCCGTGATACTCATGATAGCCCTGGGCTTCGGCCTCTCGAAGCGCGGCTGGTTCAAGGGCGAGGCGGGCTCCCTCATCTCGCGGCTCGTCGTCTCCGTGGCCCTGCCCGCCTACATGCTCGCGAACCTCATGGGCGGCTATGACAGGGCGAAGCTCCTCTCCATGCTGCCGGGCCTGCCCATCCCCTTCGCGGTGATGCTCATCTGCTTTGTCCTGGCCTTCGGGATGGCGGCCTTGTTTCGCATAACGCCTTCCCGGCGGGGCACCTTTGCCTCGATGTTCGGGCTTTCGAACACCATCTTCATCGGCCTGCCCGTGAACATCGCCCTCTTCGGCGAGGGGAGCCTGCCCTACGTCCTCCTCTCCTACATCGCCAATACGACGCTGTTCTGGACCATCGGCGTCTACGGCATCGCGCGGGACGGGGCCCTGCTGAACGGACGGCAGAAGCCCTCGCTCTTCTCCCTCGACGGGCTCAAACGAATCCTCTCGCCGCCCCTCGTCTCCTTCCTCGTCGCCGTGGCCCTCATCCTTGTCGGCGTGAGCCTCCCTGCGCCCCTCATGACCCTCTGCAAGACCCTCGGGGCAATGACGACGCCCCTCTCCATGCTCTTCATCGGCATCGTCATCTCGCGCGTCGAATGGCGGAAGCTCAGGCTCGAGAAGGACGTGCTCCTCGTCGTGGCGGGCCGCTTCCTCGTCTCGCCCCTCGTCCTTGTGCTGCTCGCGCGGAATGCCGACCTCCCTCCCCTCATGAAATCGGTCTTCTTCGTCCAGGCTGCCATGCCCGCCATGACGCAGACGCCCATCCTCGCGAACGCCTACGGCGCCGACTCCGAGTACGCGGGCATCGCGACCTCCCTCACGACGGTCCTGAGCCTGGCGAGCATACCGCTCTGCATGCTGGCCGTGGGAAAGCTCTTCTAGTCCGGATGTCGTCGGGCCGATCGGCGGTGCGGAGCGTGTCGCCGATTACGCAGCGTCTGGCGGCCCAAGCGACTTGGGCCCTCAGTGCTGGGCCCCGCCCGCCATCAGTTCCTTGAGCCGCTTCTCCGCCATCTCCCTGATCTCCGACCTGAGCTCGGGGAAGTCCTTCAGGATCTCCTCGAACTCGACCTGGCCGATCTCGACGAGCTCCGAGGCCCGTGCCGCGACGACCGTAGCGGTGCGCGGACGGTTGAAGACGAGGGACATCTCCCCGAAGTAATCGCCGATGAAGAGCTTGGGCCTGATGCCCTGCCTGAGGAGGGCGTCGGAGACGACCTCGACGAAGCCCGCGGTGACGAGGAAGAAGGATGAACCGCTCGCTCCTTCCCTCACCACCTCGCTGCCCTGGGCCACGACGATTCGCCTCGCCTTCTTCGCGATGCCGGCAAGCACCTCGGGCGGGAGCTTCCTGAATAGGGGGACGCGGCCGAGGAGGTATTCGACGCTGGGCTTGAGGAGGATGCGCGCCTCGGCCGCGGCCCTCGAGTGCCGGGCAGCGATGTTCTGCCGCGCACGGGCCGAGACTGCCCCCGAGATGATGGCCGCTTCCGTGAGCTCGTCTATCGTGGAGGTCGAGGCGGCGCGGACGGTATCCGCAATGAAGGCCGACTGCAGGCCTATGCCGTAGTTGGGGTAGTAGGCGTAGAACTCGGCTATTTCTTCCCTGACCACCTCGCACCAGCGCCGCGCGAGGTCTTTGGCCTCGGGCCGGGTCGATTTCTCCTCGGCCTCCTGGATGGCGAAGAGGCGATGGAGGGGAATCTCGAGGCCGAGGGAGAGGATGGCCATCGACGGACCGAAGAGCCTTTCCCCGACTTGCCTCAGGGAACGCCGGAGGGTCTTGCGGTTGTAGGTGCCGAAGTCGTGGCGCTCGAGGCCCTCGCGTCCTTCCTGTTCCAGCTCGAGCTTGCGGTCCATGACCGACCTGCAGAGCCGGACGTAGGCCTGCCTCGAGATGACGCCGTTTTCCATCGCCTCGTCGTAGTACCGCTTTTCGAAGAGGAGGAGGGAATAGAGGCCGAACATGAGGTCGACCTCCTCGCTCGCTGCGCTCTCGTGGCCGATGGCGCGGGCGCTCTCCTCGATGCCCTTCCGGAACTCGGCGCGCTTCTCCTCGACGAGGGCCGAGGAGATGCTGCCGCCCTGGGCCGCGCGGACGAGGGGATCGAAGACCGACTGGCCGAGGAGGTCGAGGGTCTTGAGGTAGAAGCCCTCGTCGAGGGGATTGAGGCGGTCGACCCTGAGGAGATGCATGAGGGGCTTGATGGTGAGCGCGTTGACGAGGAGGGTCGAAAGGATGATGGCCGCGGCCAGGGCGAGGAAGAGCTGCTTGAAGGGGAAGTCGGCGGGCAGGGTGAGGACGAGGGCCAGGGCGAGGCCGCCCCTCAGTCCGCCCCAGCTAAGCACCGTCTGGTAGGCGGCGGAAACGGGCTTTGCGGCCTTCGTTGCATTCACGACCGGCACTACCGAAAAGACGGAAATGAAGCGCACGATGTAGATGATGGCGAGGGTCGCGGGCAGGAAGGCGAGGCCCTTCCAGAGCGCAGCCGGATCTATCGTCAGGCCCACGCCGAAGAAGACGATGATGTTGGCCGCGAGGGCCATGAACTCCCAGACGTGGCCCATGCCCTGGAGGGCCTCCTTGCCCAACGTAAGCCGGGCCCGCGAGCCGAGGAAGAGGCCGACGGTCATGGTCGAGATGACGCCGCTCACGTGGAAGACGTGGTCGGCGACGAGGAAGCTGAGGTAGGCCGCCACGACGGTGAGGCCGAGCTGGGCCGAGGCCGACGAGGCCGTGAGCCGGAGGACGAGGCTGATGAGGGCCGCAATCGCGAGGCCGACGAGGACTCCGCCCGCGGCCACGGCGACGAACTGCAGGGCGCCGGCGGCCACGGCTTCCGCATTGAAGACCGGTACCGCCATGAAACCGAGCATGACGCGGAACATGACGATGGCCGTGCCGTCGTTGAGGAGGCTCTCGCCTTCCACCAGGCCGGTGAGGCGTTTGGGAGCGCCTATCTCCTTGAAGAGGGCGACCACCGCCACCGGGTCCGTCGAGGAGATGAGGGCGCCGAAGACCAGGCAGGGTACGAGGGGGAGCCTGAGGAAGGTCGCGAGCCCCAGGCCGACGAGGATGGTCGAGACGATGAGCGAGACCACCGCGAGAGAGGTGATGGGCGCCAGGTCACGCTTGAACTCGTGGAAGTCGAAGTTGTAGGCGGACTCGAAGACAAGGGGCGGAAGCAGGACGTAGAGGATGATGTCGGGGAATTCCGTTACGAGGCTCTCGACCGGTGCGCCGGATATGGTACGCATGATGGAGCCTGCGGCTATTCCGATGATGACGAGGAGGACGCTGTGCGGGATGCGGAGGGCCGAGGCGATCTTCGTGCCGAGGAAACCGAGCCCGAGAAGACCCATCAGTACAGCCACGCTCGTGACCATGCGTACCTCCGGATGCCAGCGCTACATGTTGACCTTGCTCCAGTATAGTGCGCGTTTCGCGGCTTTGGTAGGGAAACTCCTCGTGCGCGCGGTAGCCGCCATCGGGCCGGGCGGAGAGCAGCGGCACGGGCCGCGCGGCCGCGCGAGTCGGCCACCATCGCCAGGCCCCGCGCTACTTGGTCATGAAAAGGTTCGCTTGTGCGCTCTCTCGATTTTCCCTTGGTGAGGCTGCGCCTTCCTTGCCTAGTCGAGCGCCTTGACTTTCTGGAACTTCGCGTAAGCCGCGTCGAAGCCTTCCCTGATGCAGACATCGAGGCAGGATGCGGCCTTGGGGAAGATCGTGCAGTCGAGCTTCTCGCGCTCGTCGGCGGTGAAGTCCTGGAGGACGTAGCCCGCGACGTCGGGATGGGTAGGCCTGCCGATGCCGAAGCGGAGGCGGCGGAAGTCCCGCGTGCCGAAGCGGGCCTCCATCGAGCGGAGCCCGTTGTGGCCGCCGAGGCCTCCGCCGAGCTTGAAGCCGAAGGTGCCGAAGGGGAGCTCGAGCTCGTCATGGACCACGAGGAGCTCGTCCACGCCGACCTGGAAGAAACGGGCCAGCTCGGCGACGGAATCGCCCGAAGCGTTCATGTAGGTCTCGGGCATGAGGAACCAGACGCGACCCTCGGGCCCTTCCCAGGCCGCGTAACGGCCCTTGAATTTATGTTCGAAACGGAGCTCGGGGTAGAAGGGGAGGCTCTCGAGGAATTGCCAGGCGACATTGTGGCGGTTGCCGGAGTATTCGCGGCCGTGGTTGCCGAAAAAGGCGTAGAGACGGATCATGACGCTCCCCATATAGGCTTTGACTGAGCCCGAAGCCGGATAGTACACTAGTCGCGCATCTTTGTGTACCGATCAGCTTCGGAGGAACTTCATGAAGGTCGATCCCCGCTTTGTCCTTTCCATCGAGACGGCCGATGGCCGCACGAGGCTCCGCCTGGCGGCGGCCTCCGCCATGACGACGGGCGAGGTCGAGACCCGCCTCATGGAGTTCTCCCTCGACGAGGTCCTCGGCCTCGCGGGCTCTCCCGGGCTCGCTTCCCTCCATGACCGCAAGGCCCTCCATGTCCTCGAGATCGGCTGGCAGTCCTGGTCCTTCGGCGGTGAGACGCCCGTGGACAGGCCGAGGCGACGGTCCTTCCGCGCAGTCGACGTCCTCACCCGCTCCTACCGGCGGCCTGCCACCCTCCAGCCCCGGTCGAGCATCCTCTCGCATTTCATCATGGGCCTCCGTTCGGGCGAGGATTACCTCATCCTGGCCTCCACGGGCAACCCGGGACCATCGGGCCGTGGCCGCGCGCCCCTCTCCTTCCGCCTGGGACGCCGCGACCTGTCGGTCGCCGTCGAGGCCTACGCCGAGGGCGCGGCCTATGCTGCGGGAGAAGTCGTCGCCGAGTTCGAGGTCTTCCATGCGACGGGTTATTTCGCGGCCAAGGACGGGCTGCGCGAAGTCTATGCCGGCTATCGCTGCTTTGACCGGCTCTCCTTCCTGGGGAAGGGCCTGCCGACCGGGGCGCGGGCGGCCGCCGGGGGCGCGGCAGCTGGCAGTCCTGTCGTGGCTACAGCCGCCCGCCTCATCCCGGGCGGCTACGAGTCCTGGTACAACCACTACACCCACATCGACGAGAAGCTCATCCTCGGCGACCTCGAGGGCCTGGGTTCGGGGCCCAACCTCATCAACGAGTACTACCTCAAGCGGGGTAAGCCCACGGTCTTCCAGGTCGATGACGGCTGGGAGAAGGCTGTGGGCGACTGGGAGGCCGACCCCGTCAAGTTCCCGGGCGGCATGAAGGCGACCGCGGAGCGGATCGAGGCGAGGGGACTCATACCTGGTCTCTGGCTCGCGCCCTTCATCGCCCAGAACGGCGCAGCCGTGGTCCGCGAGCATCCCGACTGGATCCTCAGGACGCGCAATGGCAAGCCCGTGGTCTGCGGCTACAACAACGGCTGGGACGGCGACTATTACGCCCTCGACATCTCGAGGCCCGAGGTCGAGGACTACCTCGTGCGCCTCTTCGAGACCGTGGTCGAGGACTGGGGCTACCGTTACCTCAAGCTCGACTTCCTCTTCGCCGGCCTCATGCGGGGCGAGCGCGCGGGAGGAGGCGCGGCCTTCGAGCACTACGAGCGCCTCGTGCGTCGCATAACGTCCCGGATTGTCGATCGAAAGGGCAGGCCCGTGGCCTGGCTCGGCTGCGGGGCGCCCTTCGAGGCCTCCTTCAGGCACTTCCCCCTCATGCGCATCGGCGCGGACACCCGCGAGTCCTGGGACTGGGACCTGCTCCGCCGCCTCGGCCTCGAGGGAAGGCCCTCGGCCTGGATAAACATGCGGCATACGATCGGCAAGTCCGTCCTCGACGGGACGGTCTTCGTGGCCGACCCCGACGTCGTCTTCTGCCGCGAGAAGGGCATGGGGTACGGCGAGAAGGAGAAGGAGCTCGTGGCCCTCGTCGCCATCCTCTTTGCCTCGCAGATCATGTTCTCGGACGACACCCACGAGGCGCCGAGCGCCTCCGAGGTCGCCTTCACCTCGCGCATCATCGCGCTCTACGACCGCCTTGCCGACCGCGAATACCGGGCGGACAGGCTCGCGGTCGACGTCTTCGAGGTCGAGAGCCGTGACGGCAGGATCCATGGACTTGTGAACCTCTCGGGCTCGCCCTTCAGCTACCCTGCCTCCCGCTTCCCCGGAAAGGCCGTCATCGAGCATACCGCCCGCGCTGGCGCTGACCTCGTCTTCGAGCCCCGCTCGATCTCGCTCTACGAGGTGTGACGTGGAACAGACCGTCTATGTGATCGGCCACAAGAATCCCGATACCGACTCGGTCGTCTCGGCGGCTGCCTATGCCGCCCTGAAACGGGCCCAGGGCATGGAATCCGCGCGGGCAGCCCGTGCCGGCGCCGTGAACCCCCAGACCGAGTACATCTTCGAGCGCTTCGGCGTCGAGCTACCCGAGTTCGTGCCCGACCTCATCCCGAAGGTCGAGTACTGGCTCTCGGACGGAGCGCCCACGGTGCGCGACACCACGCCCCTCTGGGAGGCGCTGCAGGTCATGGGGCGTTCCGAGATCAAGGCCCTGCCCATCGTGGACTCGGCCGGCAAGTACGTCTCGATGCTCCACTACGGCGCCTTCGCCCAGAACATCCTCGCCAAGATCAATCCGCACAAGAAGGCAGTCATCCCGACAAGCGTCGGCCACATAGCCAAGATCGTGAAGGCCCAGTCCATCGTCGCCTTCGACGACGAGGAGTTCTTCAAGGCCCGAATCGTCGTCGCGGCCCTCGAGACCGAGAGCTTCAGGAGCCATATCCATTCGGAACCCGCGGGCAACAAGGTCGTCCTCGTTGGCGACCGCGAGGACGTCCAGCGCATCGCCATCGAGGCGGGCGTGAAGGCCGTCATCGTCACGAACGGCAACATGCTCGCGAAGGGGCTCCGGGAGCTCGCCGAGGAGCGCCGCGTCTCCGTCCTCGTCTCGCCCTACGACACCTCGAGCACCGCCCTCCTCATCATCTATTCGACACCCGTTAGCACGATGGGCGACGCGGGCATCAAGCCCGTGCACCGGAGCGACTGGATCAAGACGGCGCGCGCGGCCCTCGCCGCGAGCCCCTCGCGCTGCGTGCCCGTCCTCGATGATGACCTCAGGGTGGTGGGCCTCTTCTCCGAGGGCGACCTCATCCGCGATCCCAACGTCGAACTCATCATGGTCGACCACAACGAGTTCTCGCAGGCCGTGGACGGCATCGAGAACTACCGCGTCCTCGAGGTCATCGACCACCATCGCCTCGGTTCCTTCTCCACGAAGTATCCCATAACCTTCATCAACCGCGTCGTGGGTTCGACGAGCACGATCGTCGCCGGCATGTACCGCGAGCAGCATGTGCCCCTCCCCTCCGAGATCGCGTCCCTCCTCCTCTGCGGCATCCTCTCGGACACCCTCATCCTCCATTCGGCCACGACGACCGACCAGGACAGGGAAACCGCGGAGTACCTCGCGAGCCTCTGCAACCTCGAGATCGAGGATATAGGGAAGGACATCATGGCCTCCGCCTCCGCGATCGCCTCGAGGCCCGCGGCGGAGATCATCAAGCTCGACCTCAAGGAGTACGAGGCCTCGGGCAAGCGCCTCACCGTGAGCCAGGTCGAGGTCTCGGACACCGCGGAGATCATGGAGCGCCGCGAGGAGATCGCTGCGGGCCTCGCGCGCCTCAGGTCCGAGGGCGGCTACTATCTGTCCGCCATCATGGTGACGGACATCACCGAGCTCACGAGCCTCCTCCTCGTCGACGCGGACAAGGAGTTCCTCTCCCTCATCGGCTATCCCAAGGCCGCGCCGGGAGTCTACGTCCTCAAGGACATCCTCTCTCGCAAGAAGCAGCTCATGCCCGCCCTGTTCGAGCTCGTCGAAAAGGCAACGGAGCGTTAGGCGATTTATGGTACAAGACATGGTCCGGGAAGTCAGCGCCCTCGTGCTGGACTTCGGCAACGTGATAACCCTCCCCCCCGACGAGGGAGCCTTCGACCGCATGGCGGAGATCCTCACGGGAGGCGATCGTCGCGCCGCGGACTTCCGCGCCGCGTACGCGGCCCCGCGCAGCGAATACGACCGCGGAGCCCTTTCGGCCCATGAGTACTGGCGCCTCGTGGGCCAGGCCCTCGGACGTGAACCATCGGCCGGAGAGACAGAGAAGCTCAGGGCCCTCGACGTCGAGGCCTGGTTCCGATTCGATCCGGCAATGGTCGAGTGGTTCACCTCGATCCGTTCCTCGGTGCGCCACCTCGCCCTCCTCTCGAACATCAATGACGACGGCGTGGAAGCCCTGAGGCGCATGGCCCCCTGGCTCGGGACCTTCGACGCCCTCGTGCTCTCCTGCGAGCACAGGGTCGTGAAGCCTGGCGCCGCCATCTTCGGCATTCTTGTCGAGCGCCTCGGCGTGGAGCCGGAGGACTGCCTCTTCGTGGATGACATCGAGGCGAATGTCGAGGGGGCCAGGGCCGCGGGTCTCAATGCCCATCGCTACGGCGGCCTCGACGGCCTCCGGGCGGAGCTCGGAGAGCGATATCGCCTTGTCCGCTGAGCTGGCCGGCGGCGCCGTTGCGCGCCTGGATTCCGCGGTTCCCAGCGCCGCGCTTCGCGCCGAAGCCCTGTACAAGGCCGCGATCCGTCCCGCGGATCGAGCCGTCGACCCCGTCGCCGAAGGCGCCGGGATTGGCGAAGATCCCGCATTCCTCCAGTCCCAACTCATCACCTGCCTCGGCAACAAACGCTCCCTCCTCGACCTCGTGGGCGAGGGCGTGGCCGTAGTGAAGGAGAGGCTGGGCAAGGACCGGCTCGACATCTACGATGCCTTCTCGGGCTCGGGCGTCGTTTCGCGTTACTTTAAACGCCATGCGAGTCGCCTCTATTCGAACGACCTCGAATCCTATGCGCGCATCGCCGCTTCCTGCTATCTCGCGAACCGGGAGGCTTTCCCCGAACGCGACTACGAGGCTGCCTTCGCATGGATGGCGGATGAACTTGGCGACACCGCCCGCGGTGCCGCGACCGACCGCATCGCCCTTCACGGCGGAGGAGGCATCTTCTCGCGGCTCTACGCGCCGGCCGACGACCAGGACATCAAGGCAGGCGAGCGGGTCTTCTACACGCGGCGTAATGCCCTCTATCTCGACGCCGCCCGGCGCATGACCGGCGAACTCGCGCCGGATCTCCAGCCCTTCTTCCTCGGCCCCCTTCTCTCGGAAGCCTCGGTGCATGCCAACACGGCAGGCGTCTTCAAGGGCTTCTACAAGGACGCGACCACGGGCATCGGCAAGTTCGGCGGACGCAAGGGCGACGCGCTCTGCCGCATCCTCGGCGACATCGCGCTCGAGAGGCCGGTGCTGAGCCGCTTCTCCTGCGACGTCGAGGTCCTCCAGGGCGATGCGGCCGAGGTGGCATCACGCCTGCCCGACCTTGACCTGGCCTACCTCGATCCTCCCTACAACCAGCACCCCTACGGCTCCAACTATTTCATGCTCAACCTCCTCGTCGACTACGAGGAGCCCGAAGCCATCTCGAGGGTCTCCGGCATACCGAGGAACTGGAAGCGTTCGGCCTACAACAGGGCAGGCGAGGCCGCGGCGGCACTCGAAGGCCTCGTGGCGGCCCTGAGGGCGCGTTTCGTGCTGGTATCGTTCAACTCCGAAGGGTTCATAGCGCCGGAGGAGATGCTCGGAATCCTCGGGCGGCATGGCAAGGTGGGAGTGCTGGAGCGGAAATACAACGCCTTCCGGGGCAGCCGCAACCTCTCGGGGCGCGGCCTCCATGTCAGCGAGTACCTCTACGTCCTCGAAAAAGACTGAGACCGGCCCGGTCGCCCGGCTGCGAGGGCGCGGAAGGCGCCGGGCCTCCGCGCGCCGTTTCTCCCGATGGAACGTTGTGCGATATTGATATCGTGCCCGTCCCGCGCGGGCCGCGAGAAGCCCTGGGCTAGCTGTTCGCCCCGCAGCACTTCTTGTACTTCTTGCCGGAGCCGCAGGGGCAGGGGTCATTGCGGCCGACCTTGGGCGCGCTCCGGACGACGGTCGTGGGGATGATCTCGCCGGTCTCGTAGAGCCAGTCGCCGTCCTTGCGGATGAAGTGGCCGACCTCGTGGTGCTCGTCCCGCAAGCCGGCCTGCTCGTAGGTGGCCACGAACTCGACGAGGCCCTTGCTGTCCGTGGGGCCGCCCTTCTCGGTCCTGACGATCCTGAGCCCCAGCCACTTCGACTCCTCGCTCCACTTCTTCGTGGCTTCGAGGTCGATACCGCCGTCGTCTTCCTCGCGATGGCAGCTCGAGACGATGAAGTCAACCGCGCCCGTCGCGTAGGCGGAATAGCGGGCCCTCATGAGGGCTTCGGCGGTAGGGGCCTTGGCCGCACCCTTGATGATGGGGCCGCAGCAGGTATCAAAGGGCTTTCCGGAGCCGCAGGGGCAGTTCTGCATGGTATCTCTCCTTGGGACGATTTCCTGTTCGATGGGCAAGCCTAGCACGGATCGGCCTGCCTTTTCCATGCTGCGGCCGGCTGCCGCAGGCTGCCGTAGGCTTCCGCAGGCCTCGCCGCCCCGGCCCGCGTTCAGAAGCCGAGAATCCTGAGGCGCAGGCTGTGGAAGGCCAGGAGTGCCGAAGGAGGAAGGGGGAGGCTGCCGGCTTCGAGCTCGAAGTGAAGATGGGGGCCGGTGGAGCGGCCTGTCGAGCCGACCCTGCCTATGGGAGAGAGTATGGGAAGGAGGACGAGCTCGCCCTCCGAGGCCATGCAACATTCGAGGTGGTAGTAGCGGCTTTCGAAGCCGAAAAGATGCCGCATGACGATGTAGTTGCCCGCAGTCGGCGAGTTGCCCGCCGAAACGACGACGCCCGGGGCCGTGGCGACGGCCAGGGTCCCCCTCGGGGCGGCGATGTCGAGGCCTTTGTGGAATTCGTAGTCGAGGAGGCCTGTTGAATCCGGGCTGTGCCGGAAAAAGAAGCCCGAACTCACGCGGCCGCGGATGGGCCAGGCGAAGGGCGGGACGAGGACGAGGACGACGAAGAGGACGAGGAGGGCGAGGCCGAGGCGGCGCAGGATGCGTGGCGTCTTGCCGCTCGCCGGTTTCGTAGACGGCGAGGTCGCCGCCGGCCTGCGGCGCAGGCTCCGCCCTGCGGCCTTCGAGAAATCGCCGGCCCGCCTGATCTGCGCCTCGAGCGAGGCGAGAGTCTCGCGACTCCGTTCGGCCGCGGAATCGGAGGTCCCGGGCGGCCCGGCTCCCGCGCCGGGGCCCCTGTTCCGTTTCGGGCCCATCAGGCCTCCGTCAGCCCCCGATGGCCTTGGTGGCCAGGAGGGGGAGGGCGATGAAGTTGCCGATCATGCCGCCGATGCTCGAGATGAAGAATACGAGGAGGATATGCGTTATTCGATTCCTGTAGAAGCCCCTGAAGCTCGTCACGTCCTCGGCGAGGGATTCGAAGTCGGAGACCCGCGGCTTCCTGAGGAAGGCCTCGGCGAGGCCCGCGAAGAGGCCCACGCCCACGAAGGGGTTGAGGGTCGCGATGGGAGCGGCCACGAAAGAGACGAGGATCGTGAGGGGGTGGGCGAGGCAGAGGGCCGAGCCGAGCGCGGCGAGGCTGCCGTTGAGGAGGACCCAGCGGAGGAGGAGGGCGAGGCTCGCCTGGGTCCCCGACTTGAAGAAACCGGCCACGATGAGGCCGACGATGGCGACCGGTATGGCCCAGCCTGCGACCTTGCCCCAGGGCGAAGGCTTGGGCAGGGTCTCGAGCTCGGCTACGTCGGTGCCGACCTCGTCCCTGGCGAGGCGGCCGAGCCAGGCCTCGATGCCGCCGAGGTGGCCGGCGCCAACCACCGCTATAATGGCAGGGCGCTTCCTGTCGGCGGCGGGCGCTGGGTCATGGTGCGTGTTGGCGGCGCCGACGACCGCTGCGCCTGTATCGTCGCCGGCCGGGGGCTCGGTTGCGGCGGCCGGCTGCACCGAGAGGTCGGCGGCCATGGCCGAGGCGTAGATCTTCGAGGCGAGGTAGCGGTCGCGCTCGTCGATGAGGACTTCCTTGACCGAGGGGAGGTAATCGGCGAGCTCGCCCATCATCTCCTCGAGCTCGCCCTTGTCCTTGAGCTTCTCGATGTCCTCTTCGCTGAGCTTCTCGCTCGAGAAGGCGCTCTCGGCGAGGCTGGCGATGAGCTTGGCCTTGTTCCACAGGCTCGACTTGGCCCAGGCGCGCTTGAGCGTGAGCTGGACCTCGCGGTCGCAGAAGTCGTAGGGGATGCCGAGTCCCTCCGCGGTACGGGCCGCGGCGAGCATCTCGTCGCCGGGGCGGACGCCGACGCCTTCGCCCATGCGGCGCTGGAAGCCCGAAAGGGCGAGGTTGGCCATGAGGAGGAAGCCCTTGCCCTCCTTGAGGACCTTGCCGATGTCGAGGCTGGCCCAGCCCTGGTCCTCGTTCATGGATCGCCAGCGGCCCGAGTCGATCTCGACGCAGACCCTCGCCGGCATCTCCTCGCGGATGAGCGCGCCAACCTCGTCAATGCTCTCGGGGGATATATGCGCGGTCCCCACGAGGATCACGCTGCGGTCGCCGAGCTCTACCCGCCTGGCTGTCTTGGACATGGAGACTCCCTTATGCCGTCTGTCCGCAGGCGCGCCCGTCGCGGCCGCCTGCGATGCTTGTTCCGTTCACTGTCACTCTATCTTGATGCCGAGGCGCTTGAGTTCGGGGATGAGGAGGCGGTATTCGAGGCATTCGACCCGCTTCATCTCCTGCGACATGGTGAGGTACCTGGTCCCGAGCTCGGTCTTGCCCCTCCCGATCCAGTACTCGCCGAGATAGAAGAGCATGCCGGCCTTGGTGTCGAGGCTCTTCTCGGTCTGGAGCTTCGCCTCGAGTTCGGCGCTCATGTCGTTCTGGTCCTGGATGAGACGCAGCATGAGCCAATAGATGCCATCCTTCTCGCGGTCGATGGTCGGCGCGACCTTCCCCGCCCAGTTCCTTGCCTCGGCCGCATTGCCCGCCCTGAGGTAGGAAAGGCCCGCGAGGATTGCGTATTCGTAGCAGGTCCCGTTGTATGAGAAGGCCTTGCTGAAGTTCCCGGCGGCCTCGGACCAGCGGCCGAGCTTGAAGGTGACGGCCCCGAGGGACTCGTAGACGTACCAGTAATCGGGCTGGACCTTGAGGACCGCCTGGTAATCGTCATAGGCCTCCTCGTCCCTGCCGAGCTGCTCGTAGAGGCCGGCGCGGAAGACGTAAGGCAGGAAGTAGCCGGGTTCGTACTCGATCGCCTTGGAGAAGTCGGCTATCGCCTCCTCCTTCCTGCCGAAGTTCATGAGCATGCGGCCGCGGTCGAGATAGAGCCAGGGCGATTCCGGGTCGAGGGCGATGGCCTCGCCCATGTCAGCAAGGGCATCCTTGTATTCGGCACGCTGGTAGCGGACCTTGCCGCGGGCGGAGTAGGGGAAGGGCGATTTCGGGTCGAGGCTGACCGCGGTGTCGAGGGCCGCCTCGGCATCGACGTAGCGCTTCTGGGCGTAGAGGGCCTCGCCGAGGCCGAGGGCTGCATCGGGGTTGTTCCCGTCGATGGCGAGGGAACGCCTGAAGGCGTCCTCCGCACCCTTGGAATTGTCATTGTCAAGGAGGTACTGGCCCCAGGCTGCCAGTACGTCGGGGTTCTGGGGGGCTGCGGCCATGCCGCGGTCGAGGTAGGCCTTTCGGGCTTTCTCGTCCCCGTCGAAGCGAGCCAGGTTCGCTGCCATGACCAGGGCTTTGCTGTTCGTGGGTTCCTGCTGGAGGACGGCGTCGGTCTGGGCCCGCGCCTCCTCGAGCTTGCCTGCCTGGGCCAGGGCCGCTGCCTGGAGGAGCTTGAGCTCGTTGTCGGCTGGCTGGGCCGCCGCGATGGTGCCGAGGGAGGTCGCGGCGTCGTCGGCCTTGCCGGATGAAAGGAGGTCGCTGGCCTTTTCGACGGCGGCAAGGCGTGCTTCTTCCGGAGTCTGGGCGGGATGGGCAACCGCCGCAGGCGGCTGGGCCGGGGGCTGGGGTTGTGGCTGGACGGCGGCCTGGGGCTTCGAGCCGCCGGCGCAGGATGCGAGGGTTGCCGCGGCCAGGGCCGAAGCGAGGCTGCAGGCAAGGGCGAGGTGTCGCATGGCATGAACGTGTCGCTGCGTTTTCATGTTCGGGTACTCCATGGGAGATACGGGCTCGGCGTCCGCGGGATGTTACCCCCGGAGCATGGCATTAGACAAGGTTGCAACTAGGGCCCAAAACGGCTATAGTCCTTAGCCGCATGAACACCGGCACTGCAAAAAGGGCCCTCGGCCTCGTCCTCCTCTATATCGGCGTCTTTGTCGCCCTTGTATTCATCCAGTTCGCGCGTTCTCCCGGCTTCCTCGCCCGTTCGGGTCGCCTTTCCGTTTCGGCGACCTGGGCCTCCTCCGACAGGAAGGGCGCTCCCGCGAACGTCAGGATCCAGTATGCCGGCCTCTCCTTCGAGCTTTCCGCCGCCCGTCCGGCCCTCATCCGTTCGGCCGATGGCCAGGTCGTGAAGGTCCTTCCCTCGTCCGTCGAGAAAATCGAGGGCGGCGCCCGCATCCTCCTTGCCGGAGGCGGCGAGATCCGCGCCGTTTCGGATTCCTCCTCTGCCCAGGGCTTTCGCCTCAGCGCCACGAGGCCCCGCTCCGATTCCCTGGCCCTCGTCCTTCCCTGCACGCTCTCGGGCAGCGCGAAGCTTTCCGGCGTCCCCGGAAAGGCGAGCCTCGACATGGCCGGCGGCCCCTTCACCTTCAGCCTTCCTCCCGACGCCTTCGATGCCGGCGCGAAGAGCCTCACCCTCTCCTTTGATGATGACTCCTCGCTTGCGGCCCTCGTGCTGAAGAAGGTTGCGCCTCCTGCAGCCCCGGTCCAGACGCCCGCCGCGACCCAAGCCGCCCAGGCTGCGAAGGTCCTTCCCCAGGCTCCCATGGATCCCGATGCCTACAAGGCTGCCATCTCGGCCTGGGATTCGAAGTCATGGCTCGGCCTGAGCTCAGGACGCTGGGATGGTTCCGCCCTTGGCTGGAAGGACGCCTCCGGAACGACGGTCTTCTCCGAGAAGGCCCTCGTGACCTATCTCGCCGAGGCGGCCTCGAAGGGACTCCTTTCCGACGCACTCGTCAAGATGCGGCCAGCGGCCAAGGCCAATCCCTCCTCCCTCACCTGGTTCTCGACGCCCTTCCTCGGCGACACGGTCGCCCGCATGGAAGTCCGCGAAGGCAGAGACCTCGCCGAGGTAAAGCGCCTCTCCTCCCTTCTCGAGGCCAAGGATCCCGCCATCCTCGACGAAGCCGACCTCGTCCGCTTCCTCCTCGACCGTGCCCCCTATTCGCAGGCCCAGGAAACCTTCCGCTTCATGACCGAGCTCGATCCTGCCAAGCTCTCGATTTCCGGTCTCGTCGGCTACCTCGAAGGGTACAACTCCTCCTCCGCCCTCATGAACGCCTCTGACAATCCCTTCGGCCAGGCCGAGGCCGCGGCCACCCGCCTCGTCGGCGCCATCACCAAGGCCCAGGAAGGCTGGTTCCTCAAGACCGACGATGACGGCTCCTCCGACCTCGTCCTTTCCCTCCGCGCCGGCCGCGCCCTTGCCGTTTATGGCCAGTCCTCGTCGAAAGACATGGTCCTTGGCGTGGGCCAGAGCCTCGTCGTGAGCGCCCTCGTCCTCGCGGACCAGAACGGAGTCCTCCCCGCGAAGGTCCTGCCCAAGACTGCGAGCGCTTCCGAAGTCTCGGGCAGCCTCTTCCCCGAGGCCATCTATCCCGTCGTCGTGGACAATCCCTACTATCCCCACGAGCGCTCCTTCTACCGCGAGCTCGGCCCCGGCGTCTGGACCTGGACCTCCTCGCCCTCGATCTCCGTCGCCGCCACCTCGGCCTCCTGCATCCTCACGGTCAGTTATCCGACGGGCATCCCGCACTACATGGCGATCTACGGCCTCAAGCCCTTCTCGAACATCCGCCTCTACGGCATAGACTACAGCCCGGACGCCGCCTTCGAGAGCTACGACGTCTCCGGCTACCTCTTCCGGAAAGCCTCCAATGCGCTCTACCTGAAGATGAAGCACAAGCAGGACAGCGAGAAGATCGAGCTCTACTACTGAGCGGAGACACGCTGGTCCGACCTCGCTCGGACCTTTCAAGGACAAGCTAGAGCGGGTCCTGGCAAGAGAAAAGGCCCACGTGCGCTGCGCGCCGTGGGTCTTTTTTCTTGCCACCCGCCGCTCAGCTTTCTCCTTGAAGTGTCAGGGCCGGGTTCAACCAACGTGGCCTCCACTCAGGCGCGGACGGCGATCGTCTTGCGGCCTACGAGTGCGTTCGCCTTCCCTCCGACTCGGTGGCATCTGGGAAACGGTCCTTCCCCGGCGCCACTCGAAGCGAGCGCAGCGTCGCTTCGCCGAAAGCCGCCTCCGCCGAACGGAACCCGGCAGCACCGACCACCTGAAACGCCCGGGACGAGCTCTGTCCCCGCCTTCCTGTGCGTTCTTCCCCTGTCCCACGCGAAGTGAGCGCAGCAAAGCTTCGCCGAGGGCCGCCCCCGCCGAACGGAACCCGGCGCACCGACCACCTGAAACGCCCGGGACGAGCTCTGTCCCCGCTTTCCTGCGCGTTCTTCCCCTGTCCCACTCGAAGCGAGCGCAGCGTCGCTTCGCCGAAGGCCGCCCCCGCTGAACGGAACCAGGCAGCACCGACCCCTCGACCAGCGCGGTGCCGCATCCGGAAACAAGCCATCGTTGGTTGAACCCGGCCGAGCTTTTTTACATGACGTAGCGCGGCGGGTGGGCAGGGAAAACGGCCCGGGCGAGCGCAGCGAGAGCCGGGCTGTTTTCCCTGTCCAGGCCCCGCCCTACGCCGTCGTAAAAAGGTCCGACCGAGCGCCACCATCGCGGTCTGTATTCTGTATGCAAGTCCCCGTGCTTGACCGTCCGTCGGGGCTTCCTGTAGAGTTCGCCATGCGCATCGAGACCTATTTTGCACGTCCTGAGCTCGATGGGAGGGCTCTGGGCCTTGCCCGGCGCCTCGAGGGCGCCCTGCCTTCCGCCCCCTCCATCAGGATCGTCGACGTCATCCTCACGGACTTCCCCCTCGAACCGGAACTCTCGGCCGAGCTCTTCGCAGACCCCGTCGTCCAGAAGGTCGCCGCCTCCCCCGCTCCCGAGGAGCTCGGGGGCTGGGACTGGCTCGTCGAGGTGGCGCCGAGGCCCGGCGTGACCGACACCCTGGCGATCACGGCCCGCGAGGCGATGAACATAGCCCTCGCCTCGGACACGTCGCCCACTGCCCTGCCCCCGGGGAGCCTTGTGCAGACCTCGCGGCTCCTCCTTGTGGGATTCCATGGCGCCGGCATGACTGCGCGCACCGTACCGAAGGCGGCCCTCGAGGCCGCCTTCGCATTTCTCTGGAACCCCCTCATCCAGACCGCGGTCTTCCTCTCGCGCGAGGAATGGGATCGGGGCGCCCGCCTTCCCGCCCTCTATCCCGGCGTGAGCCTCTCCGATCCCGCCCAGCCCGAGCTCATCGATCTCGCCTCCATGGACGACGCCGGCCTCGAGGAGCTCTCGCGATCGCGCCTCCTCGCCCTGACCCTGCCCGAGATGGAAGCCTTGCGTGACTGGTACCGCGATCCCGCAACGAAGGCGAGCCGCGCGGCCGCAGGTCTCCCGCCCGAGGCCACCGACGTCGAGGTCGAGATGGTCGCCCAGACCTGGAGCGAGCACTGCAAGCACAAGATCTTCAACGCGAGGATCGAGTACGAGGACCCGATCCTCGGGGCGGCCACGCCGCGCGCAAGCGCCGCCGCGCCAGCCGCGCAGGCCACGCAGGCCGCATCGGCCGATCTCTTCGACCCCACAGGCGGCTCGGGCCGCCTCTCGGTCTCCTCCCTCTTCAAGACCTACATCCGCGCCGCGACCGAGGAGCTCAAGGCCTCGCGGCCCGACCTCCTCTCCGTCTTCACGGACAATGCAGGCGTCTTCCGCTTCGACGACGAGACCGCGGTCTGCGTGAAGGCGGAGACGCACAACTCGCCATCGGCCCTCGACCCCTACGGCGGCGCCATCACGGGCATCGTGGGTGTCAACCGCGACATCCTCGGTACGGGCATGGGCGCCGAGCCCATCTTCAACACCGACGTCCTCTGCTTCGCGCCGCCCTCCACGCCCGATGCCGAGGTGCCCGAGGGTCTCATGAAGCCGCGCGACCTCATGACGGGCGTGCACCGCGGCATCGTCGACGGCGGCAACCAGTCGGGCATCCCGACCGCGGCTGGAGCCTTCGTCTTCGACGAAAGCTTCCTCGGGAAGCCCCTCGTCTTCTGCGGCACGGGCGGCATCATGCCCCTCGAGGTCCGCGGCAAGCCCTCGTGGGAGAAGCGCATCGAGCCGGGCATGCTCGCAGTCATGGTGGGCGGCCGCGTGGGCAAGGACGGCATCCACGGCGCCACCTTCTCGAGCCTGGCCCTCGATGAGGGCAGCCCCGCGTCGGCCGTGCAGATCGGCGACCCCATCATCCAGAAGAAGATGAGCGACTTCCTCCTCGAGGCCCGCGACGCGGGGCTCTACCAGGGCATCACCGACAATGGCGCGGGGGGCCTCTCCTCGAGCCTCGGCGAGATGGCCGAAACCGCGGGCGGCGTGCGCATCGACCTCGACGCCTGCCCCCGCAAGTACTCGGGACTCTCGCCCTGGGAGGTCCTCGTCTCGGAAAGCCAGGAGCGCATGAGCCTCGCCGTCGAGCCCTCCTCCCTCGGTGGTCTCCTCGAGCTCGCGAAGCGCCGGGGCGTCGAGGCCACGGTCGTCGGCGAGTTCGCGGACTCCGGCAAGGTGGAGATCAGGGCGAACGGCCGTGTGGTCGGCCTCCTCGACATGGACTTCCTGCATCGGGGCCTCCCTGTCATGAAGCTCCGCGCCGAGTGGAAGCCGGCCGAACCCGCATCCTCGCCCCTGCCCGCGCCCTCGGATGGGCGCTGGGACGATGTCCTCCTCGCCGTACTCGCAGATCCCGATGTCGCCTCGAAGGAGAGCCTTGTCAGGCAGTACGACCACGAGGTGAAGGCCTCCTCGATCGAGAAGCCCTTCACCGGAGTCGGGCACGACGCGCCGAGCGATGGCGCCGTCCTCAAGCCGCGCTACTCCTCGTGGCGCGGCCTTGCCATCGCCCACGGCATCGCGCCCCGCCTCTCGGCCCAGGACCCGGGCCTCATGGCCGCCGCGGCGGTGGACGAGGCCTATCGCGCCTACATAGTCCTCGGCGGCGACCCGAAGGCCGCCGTGGCCCTCGACAATTTCTGCTGGCCCGATCCCGTCGAATCGGCCTCGAACCCCGACGGCGCGCACAAGCTCGCGGGCCTCGTCCGCGCCTGTGCGAGCCTCAAGGAGGCCTGCCTTGCCTACGGCCTCCCCCTCGTCTCGGGCAAGGACTCGATGAAGAACGACGCGCTGGCCGGCGGCCGCCGCATCTCGGTGAAGCCCACCCTCCTCGTGACCGTGGTCGGACCCGTGGGCGATGTCCGTAAGTGCCTCTCCACGGACTTCCTCGAGGCGGGCGACCTTCTCTACCTCGTGGGCCCCGATGGTTGCGCCGAGCTCGGCGCTTCCATCCTGGAACGCGTCTTCTCCGCTCAGGGCAAGGCGAGGGGCCTCGGCGCGGCGCCGACGGCGGCGCCAGCCGCAGCCCATCCCGAGTACCTCGCCCTCTCCTCCGCGATCTCGGGCCGCCTCGTGCGCTCGGCCCACGACCTCTCGGACGGCGGCCTCGCGGTGGCGGTCGCGGAATCCTGCCTTGGCGGGAGGCTCGGCGCCGAGCTCCGCCTCGACGCCCAGGCCGCGCGGCTGCGAAAGCAGGTCGCCGTCGCCGCTGACGCGGGCGGCGCCGCTGACGCGGGCGGCGCGGCGGTGGCCGGCGGCGCGGCGTCCGCGATGCCCGACAGCGCGGCGGCCTGCCGCCTCCTCTTCAGCGAGGCACCGCACCGCATCCTCGTCTCCGTCAGGCCCGAGGACCGCGAGCGTTTCGAACGCACCATGACGGGTTCGCCCCTCGTCCTCCTCGGGCGGACGACGGCAGAGCCGCGGCTCAGGGCCCTCCTCGGAGGCGCCGTCATACTCGATGCCGGGCTTGCCGACATCGAGAAGGCCTGGAAGACGGCCATCCTCTGATAGGGAGAGCGAAGCGATGAATCCCAATGTGCTGGTCATTTGCGGCAACGGCATCAATGCCGATGCCGAGCTCGCCCGGGCCTTCGAGCTTGCTGGAGCGAAGAGCGAGAGGCGCCACATCAACGACGTAGCCGACGATCCGGGCATCATAGCCAAGGCCGATATCCTCGCCTTCCCGGGCGGTTTTTCCTACGGCGACCACCTCGGCTCGGGCCAGGTCCTCGCCCTCCTCTGCAGGCGCAAGCTGCGGCCCGCCCTCGAGGCCTTCGTGGCCCGAGGTGGCCTCGTCATCGGCATCTGCAACGGCTTCCAGGCCCTCGTGAAGATGGGCCTCCTCCCGAACCGCCCCGAGGAGGCCGGCAAGCCCGGCTCCTGGCGGCGCGAGGTGAGCCTCATCCACAACTCCCTCGGCACCCTCTACCATGACGCCTGGGTTCCCATCCGTTTCGAGCCCGCCTCGCGCTGCGTCTGGACCGCCGGCCTCGCTCCCCGCGACCTCCCCATTCGCCATGGCGAGGGCCGCTTCGTGACGCGTGACGCCGCTGTCCTCGAAGCCCTCGAGTCCGAGGGCCTCGTTGCCCTGCGCTACGGCAAGCCCGGCTCGGTTCCGGGCGACCGGCCCTGCGAGGGCAATGTGAACGGCTCGGAGCACGACATCGCGGGCATCTGCGACGTTACGGGCCGCGTCCTCGGTCTCATGCCCCATCCCGAGGCCTACCTCGTGCGGGAGAACTCGCCTGACCGCAGGCGCGGCGGTCCCCAGGGGCCCCTGGGCCTCGATCTTTTTGAAAAGGGAGTGGCGACGGCCCGCGAAAGTCGATAGGAGAAACACCTCGGCCTCGCGTCCTGCGCTCTGGGCCGATCCGTCGGCCCGGGGCGGCAGGCGCATGGAGGTCGCGGACAGCGCCTGCTGTTTCGGGCTGGCGTGACCGTGGACTGTCGGATATACTTCTGGAAAATGCCTAGGGGGCAGGTTCCGGATGTCTGAACAACCAGGGCTAGACGAACCGCTTGGCGATGCCGAGCGGGAGGACTACGAGAAGCAGATCTTCGACCTGCGCCAGCTCGTGGAAGTCTCGAAGAGCCTCAATTCGACCCTCGATTACAACATCCTCATAGATTCCATCCTCTTCACGATCATGGGCCAGATGAAGGTCCTCAAGGCCGGCCTCTTCGCCAAGAAGGGCCTCGACACGACATACTTCAGCCTTCATCGCAACTATAAGGGTTTCGAGGTCGATCACAGCAGGGACTACTCGATCGCCGAGGACCATCCCCTCGTGAAGCTCCTCTCGCGCCACTACCGCTGTTACGGCATCGACGAGCTGAAGGAGCGCCTCGGCACCTTTGCCGGCATCGAGGGCCTCGCGTCGCTCGAGCCCTCCCTCATCGTCCCCCTCAAGGCCAAGGGCGTCATCAACGGCATCATCGTGGTGGGCAAGCAGATCGGCGACGAGGGCTTCACCGACTACGAGAAGGAGTACGTGCTCAACATCGCCATCCTC